>ERZ764778.1264-NODE-1264-length-26542-cov-8.633934_pt1 | contig 26542 bp, 21 predicted proteins | sample MGYA00374951_ERZ764778 | MGnify/ENA primary metagenome ERZ764778 (study PRJEB28918, sample SAMN05720193) | bioreactor metagenome | isolation source: Anaerobic biogas reactor | place: USA:Washington, USA | collected 2015-08-08 ...
GAACGACCCCCTCCGGCGCCCCCATTCCTGGGGCGCCGGAGGGGGTCTTCTCTTTGGCGATTCTGTCCAGCAAGTCGGCTCCGCATGTGGCAGACTGGTATGAGGGCGGCCGCTTCACGGGCGTGTCGCAGAAGGCTGGTAGACGTTGGGGGGGCTCTTGTGAACCGCGATACCGGCGTGAAGATCCTAGGTGTGGTAGGAAGCCCGCGAAAAGGTGGAAACACGCACATCCTGGTCAAGGATGCTCTGGACGCCGCCGGCAGGGCCGGCGCTGAGACGCGCCTGGTGATGCTGCGCGACCAACACATCGAGGGATGCAGAGGATGTGAAAGCTGCGCCTCGTCGCACAGGTGCGTGATCCAGGATGACATGCAGAGCCTCTACCCCCTGATACTGGAGGCAGATGGCCTGGTGCTGGGATCACCCGTCTACTTCTACAACGTGTCCTCCTTGGTCAAGAGCTTTCTCGAGCGCTGCTACTGCCTGGAGGTATTCGATCCAGAGGATCGTTCCTGCTGGGTTGGGATCCGCGAGGCGCTGGGAGGGGCGTGCGCGGTGGTCATCGCCGTCGGGGAACAGGCGGAGGAGCAATATCTGGGACACACGATCGAGGCGATGTCCCTGCCTCTTGCCGACCTCGGGTACCGCGTGGTGGCCAAGGTGAAGGCATGCGGGTTGTGGTCCGCGGGCGCTGCCGGCCACGATCCGGAGATCGGCCGGGCCGCGGCCGGAGCAGGCGAACTGCTGGTGCGCACCATCAAACTCCGAAAAGCGCTCGCCGCGCAGATACCTGAGGGTAGCCGGGGCGCGCCCGGAGGAGACTGAGCGCCCTACATCACGATCTTGTTGAGCGGGTACTCCACGATGCCCTCGGCTCCGGCCTCCTTGAGGCGCGGGATGATAGTCCGAACCACCGACTCATCGACGATAGTGTTGATGGCCAACCACTCGTCGTCGCTGAGCGACGAAATGGTGGGTCTGCGCAACGCCGGCAACACCTGCAGCACCGTGTCCAAGTCGGCGCGACGCACGTTGAGCATCACTGCAACCTTGCCTAGCGCCGCGATGGCACCCTGCAGCAGCATGCTGATGTCTTCCAGTTTGCGCCGTTTTTCGGGGTCTTCCCACGACTGCACGTTGGCGATGAGCTGGGTGTTCGATTCCAGAACGGTCTCCACGATGCGCAGCTTGTTGGCCCGCAGGGAGCTCCCGGTCTCGGTCACCTCCACGATGGCGTCGGCCAGTTCGGGCGGTTTGACCTCAGTCGCTCCCCAGCTGAACTCCACCTTGGCGTTCACGCCTTTCTCGGCCAGGTAGCGCTTGGTGGTGGCCACCAACTCTGTCGCGATGATCTTCCCTTCGAGGTCTTTCACGCTCTGCACGGGAGAAGACTCCGGAACAGCCAGCACCCACCGCAGCACCTTGCCAAAGCTCTGCTTGGCATAGACGAGGTCGCAGACCGTGTGTACTGCGGCGTCACTCTCTCGGACCCAATCGAGACCCGTGACCCCTGCGTCGAGGATGCCGTTTTCCACATAGCGCGCCATCTCCTGGGCGCGGATGAGTAGGCAATCTATCTCGGGATCGTCGACGACCGGAAAGTACGAGCGGCTCGAGGTGGACATGTTGTAACCGGCCCGCTTGAACAGGTCGATGGTGGTGTTCTCCAGGCTGCCCTTGGGGATGCCGAGCTTCAGGATCATATCGACTCTCTCTGTTGCGTTGGAGTGGCAGGGGTGCTGCATTATATCTCGGAGATGCCGCCCACGACCTGCGACGCGCCGGCACTCAGTCCAGCGCACTCGCGCGAGAAGGCCACCGTGTGATATACATAAGAAGCCAAAGCTCAAATATGAGGGTCACCTCACGACGATCCTGGTCTCCCTCGTGACCGGAGACGCCGTTGTTCTCCTTGGGCCGTGAAGGGCTTCACCATCAGGAGACTTGCGCCCGACCCGGCAAACACCTTATTAGAAACGCATGCTGTCCTTGTCCACCGACCGACTGAAGGAGGGAAGCATGAAGGTCGGCCTTATGGGATTCGGCAGAGCCGGGCGATCGGTAGCCCGCGTCTTGCTCGAGTCCAAAGAAACCAATCTGCAGTGGATCATCAGACGGTCGAGCGTGCTCCTTCATCGCTCGGTGCCCGAGTTCTTGGGTGTCGAATCGGATGAGCCGGGACTCATGTACAAGAAGGACGAATTCACGGCCGACGAACTCTTCGACCAACACCCGGTCGATGTGGTGGTGGACTTCTCTTCTGAGAACGGGCTCGACTATTACGGCGCCACGGCCGCCAGGCGCGGCATCTCCATAGTCACCGCTGTCTCCCAGTACTCCCCTGAGCAATTGGACAAGCTCAAGCACTACTCCGAGATCACCACGGTGATGCACTCGCCCAACATCACTCTTGGCATCAACTTCATGATCATCGCCGCCCAGATCCTGAAGAAGATCGCTCCCAATACCGACATCGAGGTGATCGAAGAGCACTTCAAGCAGAAACCCGAGGTGTCGGGCACCGCAAAGCTCCTCGCGAGCACTCTCGACGTGCCCGAAGAGAACATCAAGACCATCAGGGCGGGCGGCATCATCGGGGTCCACGAGATCCTGTTCGGCTTCCCCTACCAGACCGTCCGGTTCAGGCACGAGTCCATATCACGAGAGGCATTTGGTAACGGCATCCTGTTCGCGGTCAAACACCTGCAGGACAAACCCAATGGTCTCTACAAGATGGAAGACCTGCTCTTGCCGTACTTCAATCTGGAGGAGGCAGACGCGGCCATCGCGGAGGCGGTGTCCAGACCATGGTGGAGGCGTTGGTCTTCCGGGAAGCCCACGCGCAACGGGCAGTCGAGCTAGCCTGCACGCGCCTCGGTGACCCGCCTGCGGATGTAAGGTATGAGCCCTCCCGCGTCCACGATCGCCTGCCGGGCCGGAGGTAGCGGCTCGACCAGAAAAGTGGCGCCCGTCCTCAGGTTGGTCACGGCCTCAGCGGATAGCTCCAACTCGTCGCCTTCGGAGGCCTCGATACCCGGGCAGACCACCAGCCGCAACCCCAGGTTCACCGCATTCTGCAAGAAGATGCGCGAGTAGTTGTTGGCGACCACGACCAGGTCCCAGCCTTTGAGGCAGGAAGCCGCCTGTTCACGCGAAGAGCCGGTGCCGAAGTTACGATCGGCCACGATCACGCTTCCGGGGGGCACCTCCCCGTCGCGCAGCCTCCGATTGAACTCAATCACATCGGCGAAGCAATACTGCGGCGTCTCGGTGGGAAGAACCGTGGCCATGAAGCGGCCCGGATAGATGGCGTCGGTGGAAACGTCATCACCCAGTCGCAATACCACCCTGGCCCTGTAGGACGCGCTCATCTCAGCCCCCTTCCTTCCGCGGGTCGGTGATAGCACCGTGGAGCGCGCTCACGGCGGCGGTGAGAGGCGACGCCAGATAGACCGAGGCATCAGGGTTGCCCATGCGGCCTTTGAAGTTGCGGTTGGTGGTGGCAAGGGCCACCTCGCCGTCACCCAGGGCGCCCTGATGCACCCCCAGACAGCAGCCGCAGCCCGGGTTCATGATGATGGCGCCCGCCCCGACCAGATCGGCGATGATCCCCCTCGCCAATGCTTCTTTGTAGATGCGCCACGAAGCCGGGAAGACCAACATGCGAGTACCCTTCGCTACCCTGTTGCCCCGCAACACCGCGGCAGCGGTCTCCAAGTCGTCCAAACGACCATTGGTGCACGAGCCGATCACCACCTGATCTATCCTGGTCCCCTCCACATCGCCCACCGGTCCGACGTTGTCGACGGTGTGCGGTCGTGCCACCTGTGGCTCTATCCGGGAGACGTCGATCTCTAAGGTCTCCTCATAGACGGCGTCGCCGTCGGGCGACACCGCCTCCATGGGGTCGACGACCCCCGCCTCTTCGCGCAGATACCGCACCGTCTCGTCGTCGGCAGGCACTATGCCGCAGGTGGCCCCCGCCTCCACCGACATATTGCAGACGACCAAGCGTCCGGACAGCGACATACCCCTGACGGCCCGGCCGTGGAACTCGATGACCCGGAAGTTGGCCCCCTCCGCCGAGAGCATGCCGATGAGATAGAGGATGAGATCCTTCGGCCCCACACTCGGTCCGAACTCCCCGTCGGCCACCACTTTGATGCTCCCCGGCACCTCCACGTTGACCATACGGCCCAATGCCCAGACCCCGGCCATGTCGGTCGCCCCCACTCCTATGGCCATCGCCCCGAGCGCACCGTGGGTGCTGGTGTGACTGTCGGTTCCCACCACCACCATGCCGGGCCGCACGTACCCGCTCTCGGGGAGTATCTGGTGGCAGATCCCGCCACCGTCGGCGCTGATGTCGTGGAACTTGGTGATGCCTTGCGCAGCGACGAACTCACGGACCTTCTTCTGATTGGTCGCCGTCTTTGCGGTCTCGGCGGGGACCCGATGGTCGAAGACGATGGCTATCTTATCCGGGTCCCAGACCCGGGCCTTCAGGCCGGTGCCCTCATAGATCTGGGCGAACTGATTCATCACCAGAGCGGCGTTCTCGTGCGACATGGCCAAGTCGACCGCGGGCTCCACCACCTCGCCGGCCGCCACATGGGCCACCCCGGAAGCGCGGGCCAAGATCTTCTCCGCAACAGTCATGCCCACCGGCGCACCTCCTCTGTACTGCGCCGCACACCGGCGGGTGGCGCGCCGCCCCGGCGCGCGCCCGGCCGGACTCCGGCGCACCCTGTCATCCGACTATCTTCTTCACCTCGCCATACTTGCTGTCCAGACGCTGCGTCGGCAGATACCGGTCTTCCAGGGTCCTGTAGTCGTTCAGGCCGACGAAGTCTGTGTATTCCTCAAAGGAGCTGACCCACCGTGTCTGCCCCGGCAACGTCCCAGTTGGAGAAGCTTTCAAGGCGGTGAAAAACTCCACGAGGGCTTTGTGCATCACCATGATCGAGGCCACCGGGATAGACACCCTCCCGATGCCCATGGCCGCCAGGTCGGGTATGGGGATGAGCTCGGTTCTCATGCCGCTTATTGCATCCATGAGGTTGACAGACAGCGGGCCCCTGACCTCTCTGGCCGCGCGTTGCACGTCGGACCGGGTCTTGATGCCATCGATGAAAGCCAGGTCTGCTCCGGCATCCAGATACAGATTGCAGCGCCGGATGGCCTCGCTCAGACCCATGCCGGCGAACACATCAGTGCGGGCATTGATGATGAAGTCGGGGTCGAGACGGTCGCGCATATCGGCGCAGGCCCGCACCTTGCCGGCCATCTCATCGGCGTCGATGCACTCCTTCCCGGCCATGTGGCCGCACCGTTTCGGGAACACTTGGTCTTCGATGTTCATGCCGGCCACGCCCATCGTGATCAGCCGCCCGGTGATCCAAGCTGCATTGACGGCGTTGCCCCCGCCGGTGTCGACATCGGCCATCACAGGGATGTCTACGGCCTGCACGATGTTCCAGGTGACGTCGAGCACGTCCTTCATCTGCACCAGGCCGACGTCGGGCAGCCCCAGCAGCGACCCTGCCACCCCATACCCCGACACCTGCACGACCTCGAAGCCACACCGCTCGATCACCTTGGCACTGAGAGCATCGTGCGCGCCGGGCGCCACCACCGCGCGCCGCTCCATGATGGCCTTCCGTAACACGGTCGTCTTGTTCACCGCGTCTCCTCTCAAAGCTTTGCCGCGATGGCCTCCGCCATCTGCGTGGTCGTGCTCACGCCGCCCATATCGTACGTGCGGACGGTCCCCTCAGCGATCACCGCGGCCACTGCCGCCTCCACACGCGCCGCCATCTCTGCCTCGCCGAGCCAGTCGAGCATCATCTTGGCGGCCAGGATGGTGGCGATGGGGTTCACCTTGTCCAGGCCCGCGTACTTCGGGGCTGACCCATGCGTGGGCTCGAAGACGGCCGACTGGTCCCCTATGTTGGCAGAGCATCCGAAGCCCAGCCCGCCCACCATCTGAGCGCACAGGTCGGAGATGATGTCGCCATAGAGGTTCGGGGCAACCAACACGTCGTAATTGAACGGGTTCTTCAGCAGCCACATACAGATGGCGTCGATATTCGCATCGTCGGCCGCGACATCCGGGTACTCCCGTGCCACCTCCCGGGCAGTCTCGAGAAAGAGTCCGTCGGTAGCCCGCACCACGTTGGCCTTGTGAACGATGGTCACCTTCTTGCGCCCGAACCTGCGGGCGAATTCGAAGGCTTCGCGCACGATGCGCTCCGAGCCGGCCCGTGTGTTCACCTTGCACGATATGGCGTAGTCGTCACCCGCCAGCTTCACAAACGGTGCGAAGTTGGCCGAGAGCCTTCCCAGTACCGCCGCCAACTCCTCCGGCACAGTGGCGAACTCAACCCCCGCGTACAGATCCTCGGTGTTCTCCCGAAACACCACGAGATCGATGCCCTCCCTGTAGTTGAGCGGGTTCGAGGGATATGCCTTGCAGGGACGCAGACACACGTAGAGGTCGAAGAGCTGGCGCATCCGCACGATAGGCGAGCGATAGACAAGCCCTGTGCCCCGCAGCCGGGACGCCAACTCAGCCTCGGCGACCTTCGCCGGCTTGGAGGTGATGGCCCCGAACAAAGCGGCGTCCACTCCGCGCAGCAGTTCGATGGTCCTCTGAGGGAAGGCGTCACCCTCCCTGCGCCAACACTCCCAACCTACTTCTCCAACGCGGTAGTCGGCGTCAAGACCCAGACGATCCAACACGATGCGCGCCGCGCCAAGGACTTCGGTACCGATCCCGTCTCCCGGCAACCAGCCGATCGTGTAGTTCGCCACTCCTTAGTCCTCTCTCAACGTCAGAGGTTCGCCGCAACAGACGAAGCCCTCGATGCGGCACACCTCCTCAGGTTCCTCACCCTCTTCGTGGCTGCATTCCTCGATGACCTCGATCTCCAGTCCGCAGTGCTCGCAGTAGTACACCTCACCTTCGCGCATCTCATCGCAGCGTGGCATGGCTCCTCCTTGAGATGTTTGCTACCCCCTCAAAAGACTGAGCTCGCTCCCCGGGACTTCTGATTCTTCCACATGGCCCAGCATGTACTCGTCTGGATCGGACATACTTCGCAGCGTATTCAGACTCCTCCAAGCAAGACTCAGACTCGGCACACCGCCGATGCTCCTCCCCTGCCGGTTGAACATCGCGTTCCACATGCGCCCTGCGAGCACGCGCGGCGAGTAGACCGCGGTGTAGAGATGAGCGTAGTGTCGGTAGAACTCATCCAGCCCAAGCCTCGTGGGCAGCACGGCGTGCGCGAGGTCGAAGATCTCCCAATTCCGGGTGGTGAGCTTTTCCTTGACCTGGTCGAATAACTCGGTGCCCGGCAGAGGAGTGAGGATGGTGAACCAGGCGTTCGGTATGGCGCGGCGACGCACATAATCCCAGAGCCGCTTGAAGTCGTCCTCGTCGTAGTCGGGGTCGACTATGAGGGTGCCGAAGGTGTTGATCCCCACGTCCTTCAGGACCTTGAGAGCCGTCTCGTTACTCTCCACCGTGTTGCCCTTGTGGATACCCTCCATCCCCTCGGCGTCGATCTTCTCGAGTCCCAAGAACACCGTCGCGAAACCCGCTTGTCTCAGCTTCGCGACTACTTCTGGGTGCCGTGCGATGGAGTCGGTGCGGGCTTGGAAGATGAACCTCTTCTTGAGATTCTTCTCCAGGAGCAGGTCCGCGATCCGGTCCGCTCGGGGCACACTTGCAAGAAAGTTGTCGTCGGTGATGAGGATGTTCTTCCCCGGGATGCTCTCGATCTCAGCAAGCACCCTTTCGGGGCTCTTGAAGCGGACTTTGCCCCGATAAAACCGCCACACGCTGCAGAACGTGCACCGGTATGGACACCCGCGAGCGGTCTCCAGGGCATAGAGTGAGCTCCGCGTACCCAGGTGATACCTGCGGCGCCATCTCCGTACGGGCGCCCGCTCGGGCATGGGCAGCAGATCCAGGTCGTGGGTCAGCGGTTGTACACCCGTGCCCACCTGCCCCGCCTCTGTATTCAGCATCAGCCCCGCTACGGCCGAGAGCTCGGTGCCGGCCGCCAGCGCTGCGACCACCTTCGGGAAGGCCGCTTCCCCTTCTCCCACCATGACCGCGTCCACGCTCGGCACCGCGAAGTCTCCCGGATTGAGCGAAGCATGGTGGCCACCAACCAGCACGAAAGCCCCTGGGCACTGATGCTTTACCGACTCAGCGATTCGCACCGTGAGTGGGACGTCCACAGTGAACGAGCAGCTGATGCCGCACACATCCGGAGCGAAGCCCTCCATCTCCCGCTCCAGGTCCACCTTCCCGAGCAGGTCGAGCACCCGGACCTCGTGCTCGGCGCCAACCGTCGCGGCGATCATCTCCAACCCCAGCGGCTCCACCAGAGCCATCGCGCGGAACCCTGCTCTGAACCCGGCCCTGCGCGGCTGTCTCGGCTGGACAAGCAGCACTCTCATCCCAGATACCTCCGGTCCACCGACCTCAGTCCCAGCGGTCGTTGGCAACAGCTCTACTCCCAACATACCACCGTGACTGAGCTTGGTCGATGCCCGGCCGGGCCGTCTTCCTAGCCCCGCTCCTCCGGATGCTCCAACAGATGCCGCCACCGCGCCACGTGTCCGATCTCATCGGCGCGGTCTTTCTCGAGCAGCTCACGCGTGTCGTCGTCCCATTCGATCTCGGTCAACAGCTGCCCGTAGTGGTGTACTGCCTTCTCTTCCACCCAGATGCCTGTCTTGAGGATCCCCCGCTCGCCCATCAAGCGGGATCCAAGCCCGAAAACATACCCCACCATCCAGTACGACCAGCGCAGCTTGCTGGGCCTGAAGCCATGCTCGTACAGCTTGGTCTGATAGTCCTGCATGTGAGTCATCTCGTTGCACATGGCCGCCGTAAGCTGCGCGTTGAGAGCCGAGCGTTTTGAGGTGATCTGGCACTTGTAGACGTTCGTGGCCATGATCTCCAGGGTGTGCAACGTGTGTAGACCCTTCTTGACGCTCCGCCGCCTCGCGGGCGTGAAATCGTCGCCCCGCACCTTCACCTGCTCCGCCCTCATCTCGGGGCGTATGACGTCTGTGTCGTAGTCCATTTGGCCTTCCTTTGCCATCTCCCGGCATTGCGCCGCCACGTTGGCGGTCTGGGCCCTGGATACCCAGGCCACCCACCTTCTACGCCCACCTGTCCGCCAACTCCCACACAATACAGGAGGCCCGCCGAGGCGGGCCTCCTTTCCTTCTATGGATCGAGCACGACACTTGCCGGCTCCACCGATCACGGCACCGCCTGATCGTAGATCCAGTTCGGCGCGTCGTCGGTGTCGGTGCTATATGTCTTCAACCAGACTCCATCACCATCGTCCCACGTCACGCTCGTGCTTGCGTTCAGACCCCACGTAGCAGCCGTACTCACGTAGATGCCTGCTCCGACGAACGCCTCAGCCGCGGGACTCTCATAGACCCAAACGTTCTTTCCGCCCAAGGGCGTCACGCCCGGGATCATCAGGACCCGCTGCTGGTCAGCGGCCACCCGCACCAGATCGGTTGCAGGCAGGTACGGCACACCATCGCCGTCGCGCAGGACGTCGCCGTCACTGTCATCGAAGACCCACTGGATGACCGCTTTGTTCGACCTCACGTCACTCGTCTCGATCAGCGTGTCGCCGTCACTGTCGAATACCGCGACCAGCTCCTCCACACCCCACGCACCTGAATCGGTCTGCTGGCGCACGACTGAAACGTTACCGTTCTCGTCCGTCTGCAGTGGTGCGAGAAAAGACCCTGCATCCAGATATCCCTCAAGCACCTTGCTCTGGAAGTACACATCGACGAACGCCATATGGTCACCGAACTGGTCGAACACCGTGGCAGTTATGGTGGCCGTCTGATGGTTAGCCCCATCTCCGGCGATCACGTAGTCGATCTCAGGATCGAGTTCGATGGTTGTCGGCACCGGTATCTCCCATACCTGGTGCACCTGCCAACTCCACAGTGGCTCACCCTCGATGACCAAGCCGTCATGCGGTGCGTAAACCTCCACCCTCAGGATGGACTTCAGATGCCTCCCTGACAGCGCGTATTCCTCTACGAAGGAATCCGCCAACTGGATGTACACGCCGCTGCCGGTCAGAGCATTGGGCTGGATATCCACGCCCGGGCCTTCGTCGGCGTCATAGTAACTGTCGAGTGTCCAAGCCTTCGCACCATCGGTGGCCAATCCGACGTGGCTGGTGGGCCATGCCGGGTCGATGCTCCAGTATTCGCTCCCGAGGTACATCCCGTCCAGCACGCCGTCGAATCCATCGAAGCGTTGATCGGCACCTGGGTACGGCTGCGGCCATGAATACGTCGCCGCCGCCGCCAGGTAGTCGGAGTGATAGTCGACGAATCCCATACCGGGATATCTCACGTACCAGAAGTCGAGCCCCGCGTGACCACGCTCCACCGGCTTCTCGCTGCCCAGCCACTGGTTGAAGAAGAATGCTTCAGTGCCTCCCAGACCGACGATCTTTCCATATGGGTCGGAGTAGGGTATAGGCTCGTTTGAATCCGGCCGGTAGCCATTGCGGTCGTAGGAGATGAGTTCGTCTTCGTCCAGGTCGTCCTCGAGATCGGCCAAGAAGGCGAACGGCAGGAAGGTGTCGGCAGACGTCTGGCTGCCGCCGACCCAACTGTTGATGTCCTCTAGCAGATACACCACTTCGTAGTCGGGGAGGTCGTTGTTGTAGGCGTCGAGAACGTGCACGGTCACGTGCGCCGAACTCAGCACCTTGCTACCGTCTTCAGCGCGCTCCACTGCCAGCTTGCGTCCGCACAACGGGTTGCCGACGTCGTCTACGAGCGAACCCTCCTTGCTGGTCGCCACCTTCTCCCCGTCGATGTATATCTCGATAGTCACGTCTTCCGGCTTGACCGGCCCGGCGACCCACAGCTTCTTCGCATATGCGGTCGCAAGCGCCACGCCGTTGTGTGGGTTGCCCGTCCAGTCGACTACGGCCTTGATCGTCACGGGGCCCTTCTCCGTTCCCGTGACCGAAACACTCGCTACACCATTCGCGTCCGTCAAAGTCGACTGCGGCGCCTGTGGGTTGATGGTGCTCGCTACGGAATCAATCGTGTCTCCGGCGAAGTCCATCCCCATGTTCGTCTTGAGTTTGTCGTCTTCATTGGCCATGAAGAACCGGACGTCCTTACCTTCGAGCGGCAGGTATATGCCGGGAACACCCTCGAAGGGTTCCTTGTACCCGTCGTCATTGTGGTCGTACTCTGTATACGCTCCCTCGAAGGACAGCTTGATCCACTTGCCCTCGGCTTCCACTTCGATCTCACCCCGCTCATCTACGCCGTAGACGACTTCACCGGGATCCTTGACGTGATTTGAGTTGGCGTCGGTCCATACTTCGGCACTTGCCTCTATGATGCCGTTGTGGTTGTGATCGTACGGAAACGCGCTCAACCAAGTCGCATCGAAAGTGTAGTCATACCCGGTGCCCGTGGGCACCCTCGCCTCGACCTCGTCGTAGCCCCACGGGGTGAGCAGTCTGGCCCTGAACCAATCGGCCGTCACCTGATCGGCAGTGGGATACATGAGGAGGCCGCCGAAGTACGCTGCATCCTTCGAGTCGAACACCTTGTCGTACGAGACGGCGTCCGAATCGGAGTCTATGTAAGGACCTTGCCTATCGGGGCGGTCCTGTGAAGGGTCGTACTCCAGCTTGAGACCATACACGTGCAGGTCAAAGTCGTGTGAGGTGTCAACGGGGTTGCGTGCCAGCGCTTCGTTTCGGGGATCCCAGAAGTTGTCGATGACGCCGTCGCTCACATCTGTGTACTTGTCCACCCACACATCATGGGTCGTGATGTCGTCGAACGTGACTATGTCGGCGTCGAACCACTGCACCTCGGCCGTATACGTGAGCCAGGCGCCTTCCGTACCCCCGGTGCCTTTGTCTCGCACCTTGGCGTGGATAATCTGCTCGCCCACCTGGTAACACTTGACGAACAGGGTCGCCTTGCCGAGGGCGTCGGTGGTATCGAAGTCACGGTTCTTCTCGGCGACCTCGGGACTGGATATGTCCCCCGCATCGTCGGTCTGGAAGAATCCGACGCCCTGCATAGTCCACTCCACCGAGCGTCCCGCGAGCGGGTTGCCGAACTGGTCGTTCAGAGTCAATGTCAGCGTCTTTTCTTCACCGATGTTGGCGGCCAGGTATCCCGGTGTTATGGGGCCCGGCGTGCCATCACCTATGGTGTGATGGATCCATGTCTTCACCTGACAGGCGTCTACGTCCGGCTGGTCGTCCCAGTCGTACGAATGCTTCTGCGTGTCCTGGAAGGTGAGATGGTCGAAGAGCTGTTTGGGATACGGGTTCTCGGCATAGCCCGCTATAGCTCTGGTCAGGGTGGTCCCTATGACTTTCGAGACTACCTTGATCGAGCTGTAGCCATCTGCGTCTGTCTTCCCTACCGCAGTTCTGGCGGGTTCCATGGACCTACCATCGACGCTCACTATACCGCCCACCGACGTCACCGTCTCGTCAGGCAAGGTGACCGGGTTATCAGCCCGATCGTAGACACTCCACTCGACGTCGATGCCCGCCATGGTACGCGGGGTGAAGCCCAGCGCAGCCAGCGCCAGCTCATGCTGAAGCGTCCAACCGTCGTCCGGAACGTACCCTTCGCAGATGGCGTCGATGCCGTCTTCGACGTCCAGATTGCTGGGATCGAAGTCGGCGTCTATGGCGTTGTACCAATCGTTCTGGCTGGTGGATCGCGGTCCAGGGCCCATCACCACGACACGCACGGCCCACTCGTGCTCCTTACCGGCATTGTTCTGAGCGCTTGAGCCCCCGACGTTATAGACCTCGTCCAGAGCCAACCAATACCTCGTGATATAGACGAGTCCCACTTTTGCCACCCGTGCGGTGACACGCTGGGTGCCCGGCTCTAGCGACAGCAGGTCCACGGTCACAAGACCGGAGTCGTCGGTGACAGCCGCTTGTGCTGAGACATTTCCCACGTAGAACTCGGCCCCACCCAGCGCGTCTATGTCCACCAAGACACCTTTTGCGGGATGTCCCGCGGAGGTCGTGACCTCGAAGGTCACTGCGTACTTCTGACCAATCAGGCCCTCTGTCTTGTCGGTGCTGACAACCCTCAGCTCAGCAGGCGTCCAGACCTCCGGTGGAGCGAGAGCTTGAGCTCGGATCAGCAGAGCCGCCCCTTGGATGCGGGTGAGGTTTGCGAGCGGCTTGATGTTGCCGTAGTCGTCGCCCGTAGTGATGCCCATGTCAAATGCGAACGCCACCTCGTCCCGCAGACCGGGTGAGATACTGGCGGCGTCGCCGAAATGAGCCAGCAGGGTGGCGATGTCGTCGGCCGTGTACATCGTGGCCAGGTCGAATCCCTGAGCCTTCGCGATATACCGGGCAACTATGGCAAGAGCCTGCTGGCGCGTGATCTTCATGTCGGGGCTGAAGGTGGTAGCCGTGGTGCCGGTCACGATACCGGCGGCTTTTGCACCCTCCACGTACGGATAGTAGTAGTTGCTCTTGGGAACGTCTGTGTAGGACGCGAGGGCCGAATTCGCCAGAGATATGTTAAAGGCCGCCACAGCCATCTTAGTGAACTGGGCGCGGCTTACGTTGCTGTACGGTCTCCAGAGACCTCCTGGATAGCCTTCAGATATCTCCGCGACCTGGTTGTCGGTGATGCCGTACTTGGCGGTCACCGTATCGGGCAGATCTGACCAAGTCTGGTCGGCCTGTGCTGCACCTGAGATCCCCATAACCAGGACGATGGCGAGGACGGCCAGAAGCGCGACCTTCAAGGTCCGTTTCTGCATTTGTCCCCTCCTCTTACTGTGTTTCACTGCTTGTCTTTCTACTTGTTTGCGCATAGCAAAGTTCTTGCTGTCTCCTACTTGCATCCCATTTCCGGCTTGCCTGCCGTGCGTCTGATACTCGTGCACGGCGGTCATGAGTAGGGAGAAAGAACACTTCACCTCCTCCCTCCTGTGAGCTCACTCCCGCGCGTGATGCCGCAGAGTGGCAAAGCCTGAGCGGGCCTTGGGCGCAAAGACAAGCCGTGGGCCTTTTCAGACGTGAAAAAGGGTGCAGGACCGCTGCACGCATCCGCGGACCTACCTTGGTAGGTGTTGCTCTTCTATGTGTCATGGCACCAGCACCCTCCATCTCGATCGTGCGCCGAACGCGTTCGTCGACGCTCCCGGCGCCCCGCCATCAGCACGCAGCCATGACGGGCCCTTTGAGGGTCTCGACTATTTCGCCGCTCTCACTGCCAATCCTGTCGCAGCATCCATTGGCTGCCTCCAGACTCATCCTTGCAACCTACTTTGGTATGAGAGTGTCTGGACGAGGCGTATCGACCCCACCCGCGACACCTTCGCCGGGCAGAAGTGCAATCCTGTCTGGGCGGGCGCACATCCGCGGCCGATCGGTGCTGCCCGGCCGACGAGTTGCCGCCGGAAGCGGTTCGCGGGTATGCTCTAGATTCACAGCCCGGATACCCGTGCCTGGCTCTCCGGAGCCAAGGAGGTGCGACAGGACATGCAATGCCCTCATTGCTGGTCGGAGATAGAGATCAAGCCCCACACGTTCGCTCTGGGAGAAGACCGAGACGGTTCGTGGCACGTATCCGAGGCCCGGTGCCCCCGATGTGACCGCCTGATAGTCGACCTCATCAACAAGGACAAGTGCATCTACCCGATCTGGCCGGCTTCATTGGCCCGTCCGCGCCTCAGCGAGGATGTTCCGCCCGAATACGCAGACGACTATCATGTCGCCGCCCAGATCCTCGTCTACAGTCCAGAAGCTTCGGCCGCGGTCGGCCGGCGGCTCCTGCACCGGTTCCTGGCAGAGCAGGCCGGCGCAGGGTCGGGCGAGCTGGCCGACCAGATAGCCAACACCGCCGACTCTCCTGAGCTTCCCGGCTATCTCGAAGAGGCGCTGCGAACATACGCCCGGTTGGCCAAGCTGGAACCGGGCGCCGGCAAGAGCCGGCAACCCGAGGCCCTCACAGCGGTAGAGCCCGGAGAGGCCGACTGGCTCCTAGACGTCCTCCAGCCTCTCTTCGAGCTCTACTTCGTACAACCCGCCCACCTGCGGCGGAAACAGGCGGCCCTTGAGGAAAGGCTCCACACATCGCCGACCGAGCCCACGGAGGGATGACATGGATACTGAGCTCATGAACCTGAGAGCGCAGGCCGTACCACGCGGTGTCTCCACGGCTACGACCTCGCTCGTCGCGAGCGCCAAGAACGCCACCGTCGTCGACACCGAGGGCCGCGAGTACATCGATTTTGCCGGTGGCATCGGCGTCGTGAACGTGGGGCACTCCCATCCGCGCGTCTTGGCCGCGGCCCACGCTCAGTTGGACCGCTTCGCCCACACCTGCGTGCATGTCTTCGGCTATGAGTCCTACATCCGCTTGGCGGCCAAGCTCAATGAGAAAGCGCCCGGGCCATCCGCCAAGCGAAGCTACTTCGTCAACACCGGCGCCGAAGCCGTGGAGAACGCGGTCAAGATATCCCGCTGCGCGACCGGCCGGCCGGGCATCATCGCCTTCGACAACGCCTTTCACGGACGGACCAACCTGACCATGGGGCTGACCTCCAAAGTCTCTCCCTACAAGAAGGACTTCGGGCCGTTCACGCCCGAGATCTACCGCATACCGTATGCCTACTGCTACCGCTGCCCGCTCAACCTCAAGTACCCGGCCTGCGGGGTCGAATGTGCTGAACTGCTCCGCCGGGGCTTCGAGAACCAGTTTCAACCCGATAGGATCGCGTGCGTCATCGCCGAGCCGGTGCAGGGAGAGGGCGGCTTCATCGTGCCACCGCCTGAGTACCATGCCAAGCTGAAAGCCATCTGCGAAGAGCACGGCATCGTCTTCATAGCCGACGAGGTACAGACCGGGTTCGGCCGTACCGGCAGGTTCTTCGCCATGGAACACTTCGGCGTCGAGGCCGACATCATGACCACCGCCAAGTCCCTGGGCGCCGGATACCCCATCGCGGGAGTGACCGGCAAAGCCGAGATCATGGACATCCCGCACCCGGGGGGTCTCGGGGGCACCTACGGGGGCAACCCTCTTGGCTGCGAGGTCGCCCTGGCGGTCTTCGACATCCTGGAGGAGGAGCACCTGCCCGAACGTGCCGAGGAGATCGGGCGGCGCGTCAGAGACCGGTTCACAGCCATGCAGCAACGTTTCCCCGTGATCGGCGACGTGCGCGGCCTCGGAGCCATGGTGGGGATGGAATTGGTCGAGGATCGTGACACCAAGAAGCCGGCCGGTGACCTCACCAAGGCCTATCGCGTCAAGCTGTACGAGAACGGTCTCATCAACGTCATCGCGGGCACCTACGACAACGTCGTGCGCACCCTGATGCCCCTGACCATCGAGTGGGAGACCCTCGAACGCGGCCTGGACATAATGGAGGAGACTCTCGCCCAAGTCACGGAGGCTCTGTGATGGTGAGCGGCGGCGCGGGTCCCGCCTCGGCGGAGGAGGCCCAGGACCTCGAACGCAAGTCGTCGGCGGTGACACTGTCCGACATGGAGGTCTTCATATTCCCCGAGCTCATGTATGCCCTGGTACTGGCCAACATCATGTCGCCCCGCATATGGGCCTGGCGGGACGACCCCTGGTTCGACGGCCTCGAGGCTATGACCCCCTACCGGCGCATCACGAGGCTGAAGCAGTACATCATGGATCACTACGCCTTCAACCTCGACCTCGACACCTGGGGACTCACCACCAAAGACCGGGAGCTGGCCCGCTTCAAGGACTACATCGACGCCGACGCCTTGGCTCAATCGAACGCCTTGTTCGGCTACGAGGGCGACAAGTACTACTTCGACATCGGCATCCGGACGCACTTCGGGCTCGACAAGTACGAGGGTGACGTCATCCCCTATTGGAAGACCGAGACCGTGGAGGCCATGGACGCGTTTCAGCACAAACCCGACTACCCCGCGGGGGCGGGTGAATGCGTCTCCCTGGCCACTCTCTACGCCGCGGCCTTGTTCATAGTGGCGCACATCCCGCTCTCCGAGATCTTTCTCATGGCCACCCCCCTGCACTCGCAGAACTTCATCGACACCGGCACAGGGGTGCTCACGAACAACCGCCGGCTGGTGACCAAGAACATGTGGTTCAACGGCAGCGCCCTTTCCGCCCAGGCCCGCCGGGCGCTGGAGAACGAGCGGGTGACCGTGGTCGCGCACGAGACCGGCTGCATCCACACCCTCTACCCCGACGCGACCATAGACCCAGACGCCTACAAGAGGTTCTCCACCAAGCTGCGCCGGTATCTGCAGACCCCCCTGACGCCCGAGATCCTGGGCAACTTCGTCCGCCACAGCGCCGAACTGCAGAAGTGCTTTCAAGTCAAATGGCACAGCCTGGGCGCCGACCACTACATCGCCATGGAGAAGCTCCTTGCCTACGAACGGAGTTTCCCCTACCGCTTCAACGACGACACGCGCGAGCGGCTCATGGGCGAGGTAGCCGGCGAAGACTTCGAAGCACACCCCCTGCCCGACCGTATCGTCTTGGACGATCTGGAACACCTGGTGAAACAGGAGAAAGTGGACATCCGCACACCCGAGGGCTATGAGTTGATGGTGGAACGCGTCGCGTCTTCGTGCCTGCGGACCCAGGACGCCATAGACCAACTGCGCAAGTTCTGCTGGACCGACCCGCGCCTGCCCGACCCCGACAGCAAGACCTTCGACCGCAGCCGGCCTCCCCTGGGCCTCGAGGTGGGGATGGAGCGCGCCGACATAGTCGCGCGCTTGGAGTCGCTCCGCGCCACCAACGACATGGCCGGTTTGGCCTTCTACGCCTACCGCGATCTCAACCGCACCGAACCCGAGCCTTTCCTCAAAGCGGCGTTGGAGCGTTGCCCCGTCTGCATCGAGGCCTGCGCCTCACTGAGTGACGAAGCCGCGGTGAAGGCCGTCGAGGCACTGGCCGACGAATCCATCTACGACGAGCCGGGACGCCTTGCCCAACCCGATGAGGTCTGGAACTTCGGGCGTGGCGATGGACCGGAGAAAGCGCTGCTTCTGGCCACCCTGTTGCGGGCGCGCTACCCGCACGACCGGCTGACCATCAAGACTACGTCCAAGACGACGAACCTGCACATCGACGGTGTTGAGGCCGGTCGCAGCCGCTCCTACCGTTTCGGCGGCAGGCCGGGGCTCCGACCCCAGACCTGGGAGTGCGGCGCCTGACAACGCGCTACTCGAACTCCTCGGACTCCTCAGAGGTGTGGAACAGGTAGAGGTCTTCGCCCCCCAAGCTCTCTTCGCGTCTGCCGAGGAGATGCTTTTCCGCCAGGTCCCGCCCCTTCGCGGCCGCCTGCTCCATCTCGGCCAGCCTCTCACGCACGCGCCCTCGGTTGAGTAGGTCCTTGGCCGCGTTGTACAGGACCTCACTGCCGTAGAGCAGCAGAGCCTCGTCGAGTATCTTGCACGGCACCATGTGTTTGAAGGTGTCGAACTCGGCCTGCTCTTTGAGCCGGGCAAGCGGTTTGATCGTGTAGTCGATCTCCTCCCGTATGGAGGGGTTGATGAGGTACCGGTATTTCTGTTGGTAGATGGCGTCGTCGAGTTGCTTTGCCAGCCCCTCAGGGGCCTCATCGTGCATGATGACCACCAGATCGAGATCCGACCCCCTCACCATCCTGCCGGTGCTGCGCTCCGGCCGCGGCGCATCGTGGCCCATCCCATACACGATGTCACCGGCCACGAGCACGCAGTACCGCTCTTCGTCCAGGCCTGGTGTGCCCTCGTCATCCGAAGCCGTCTCGTGCCCCGACACGCGCGCGCCGATCTCGGTGATGATGCGCCGGGCCAGCTTGAGCTTCGCCGCGCTTATCTCGGCGATACGGGCCGCGAGGGCCTCCGCCCGAGACTCCAAGGCGGCCGGATCGTTGCTCAGACCCACCACCGTATACGTGAGGAATTCGCGCAGGATGGAGGGCGACAGCCGCGCATACCCCTCCACCTTCTGATCGAGCCTCAGATAGCGCCTGCCTACCGTGCGTATGGCGACCTCGTCCGAACGCCGGCAGGCCTTCCACTGGGCAAAGCCGTCGTCTCCCAGCACCTCCCGCAGTCCGGCGCCGGTCTGGGGCCCACGCTCCGCCAGCAATCGCAGGATCTGGTCCTCCACAGGTTCTACGACTCGTTCCGCAGATCGACTATCTCGTAGCCCTTCTCTTCGGCCTCCGCGCGGCGTTCGAGGACCTCAGCCGCCGCTGCCTCTTCGAGCACGTACATGAGGTTGCCGCCCTCCTCGACGTACCGCTGTCCGTAGCTGATGGGCACATCGCAGGTGACGGGCCCAAAGACCGATTCCGCCACCGGGCCCGTCTTGCGGGTGCCGTTGGCCAACAGCACTACGGTGCGGGCTTGGTAGACCAACTCGGCGCCCATGGAGATGGCATAGCGCGGACTGTCGTCTACGGAGGGGAAGTGCCCGTCTCGCACGGCGTTGCCCACCGTGCTGTCGTCGAGCCGCACGAGTAGCATCCGGTTGCCCTCGAAGGGTATCCCGCTCTCGTGAAAGGCCACGTGGCCCCTACCCCCTACACCAACGATGTGAAGGTCGATGCCACCGGCCGCCCGGATCTTCCGCTCGTAGCCGTCGAGGATGTTCTTCTTGATCTCGCCCAGGACGCCCGGGGCGTCCTCCCTGATCACAATGGCCTTGCCCTGGTCGAGGCCCTGCAGTTCGTACTCATCGGGATATTGCTCTAGGGCCGAGACCAACTCGTCCTGGTCGATGAGGGTCCCCCACGGCACGCTCGTCTCGGCGAACTTGCGGTCGAGCAATCCGAACAACCGCTCGATCATGAAGTAGCTGTACGACTCGCAGTGCAGACAGCGTTGCTGCGGGTTCTCCCCAGGCAGGCCGACGTACTCGTCGAGGTTGAAGCTGCGCACCCGTCCGGCGTCGACGCGCCTGTCGTTGAGCGCCATGGCCAGATACCGGTAGAGACCGGTGGGCGAATTGCCGGTGGCCAAGCCCAGCACATAGCCGTCTTCCGCCGCCTGCTTCTCCCTGATATCGGCTTCGACGATGCCCGCCGCGACGCGGCTCATCTGATCGAAGTCCCGAGTCACGAGGATCTTGAAGGGCATATCTCCCCCTAGCCTATCGAGGCCTTTACCACGTCGGCGAGTTGAGTCGCGTACTTCTCGGTGACCTCGGAGGTGGGCCCCTCGACCATGACCCGGCACATGTTCTGCGTGCCCGAGTACCGCACGAGCACTCTGCCCTCGTCCTTGAGCTCAGCTTCCACCTGTTTGATGGCGTCGACTATCTCCGGGATGGTCTGGATATCCGGCTTGCTCTTCACATCGACATTGATGAGCTTCTGCGGGAACACATCCATGAGCTTGGCCATCTCCGAGAGGGGCTTGCCGGCTTTGAGCATAGCGGCCAGCAGCTGCATGGCCGTGAGTATGCCGTCGCCGGTGGTGTGATGCTCGAGGAAGATCACGTGGCCCGATTCCTCTCCGCCCAGCACGCCGCCCAGCCGCTGCATGTCTTCCAGCACGTAGCGGTCGCCCACTTTGGCGGCGTGGTTCTTGAAGCCGTACTTCTTGCAGGCAACGCTCAGACCCATGTTGCTCATGATGGTCGAGACGAGCAAGTCGTTCTTGAGGCGCCCTTCGTCTTTGAGCATCTTCGCGCAGATGATCATGATCTGGTCGCCGGTGATCTCGTTGCCCTTCTCGTCCACCGCTATGAGCCGGTCGCCGTCGCCGTCGAAGGCCAACCCAAGAGCGGCGCCGTTCTCCAGCACGGCCTTCTTGAGGTCGTCGGTGTGCTGCGATCCGCAGTCTTTGTTGATGTTGAGGCCGTCCGGCGCGTTGTGGATCACCGTGACTTCTGCACCCAACTCGGTGAAAGCCTCCGGGGCCACCTTGTACGTGGCGCCGTTGGCAGTGTCGAGCACGATCTTGAGGCCTTCCATGGACAGAGTGCGGGGGAAGGTGTTCTTCAGAAACACGATGTACCGCCCGGCGGCGTCCTCCAGCCGGTACGCGCGGCCCATGTCGTGGGGCGGGGGCACCATCTCCGGCAGCTTGCCCCCCAGGATCAGCTCCTCGATCCGTTCTTCCTGCTGGTCGGACAGCTTGAACCCGGCTCCGGAGAAGAGCTTGATGCCGTTGTCCTGGTAGGGGTTGTGCGACGCCGAGATGACTGCACCGGCGTCGGCCCGCATGCTCTCGGTGAGGAAGGCGATACCAGGAGTCGGCAGCACGCCCACCAGATACGACACCCCGCCCATGGAGGTCACGCCCGATTCCAAAGCGCTCTCGAGCATGTACCCGGAACGCCTGGTGTCCTTGCCGATGATCACCCTCGTGGTGTGTTGCGATTTCTTGAGCGCGAGGGTGACGGCCTGACCCACCGCGAAGGCCGTCATGGCATCCATGGGATAGCGATTGGCTTCCCCACGGATACCATCTGTACCGAACAGCTTGCCCATCTATCTCTCCTTCCTCCGACCCTTCAGGCAGAGCCCTATCTATTGCCTCCGAACAGGTCCACCGCCGGCAGCAACGCGTCTGCCCTGCCGCAAAGCCCATCGACAACCTGCCGCAACCACTCTACTCCCAATACCCGTATGTCCGGCGTAAGGGCCTGGACCGTATCCGCGTAACCCTCGGCGCTGGATACAGCACCGGCCTCGAACGCCTCCAGAAACTGCTCGCGCTCCGCGGCGGCCGACTCTCCCGCCGCCTCGCCCGCCGCTCCAGAGAACACTCCGCACACTTGTTCCACTCGGTCCGCGAACTCCCGGCAGGCGGGTTCGTCTGCCGGCATCTTGCCGGCCATGGCGATGAGCCGCTTGGCCCGCTCGTCCTTCGCGGATGCCAGCACGTCGAGGGCACTCTCGTATACGAGAACGCCCATCTCCTGTTTGGCGAAGAACGACGCCCTCACGTGGACGTACCATTGTTCCAGCGCAACGAGGTTCGCAAGGTACACCACGTTGTTGCGGACCACACGGGAGAGATTCTTGTATGCGTGCGACCGCCGCTCGCGGACGAAGCCCGGAGGCGACCCCGCGGCGACCAGCCTGCCGTCGTCGACGACGTCGTGGCGCAAGACGGAGCCCGCGGCCACCACCGTCCCGAAGCCCAAGCGGACGGGGCCCACCGCACCTCCTTCGCCTCCCAAGAAGATGGGGGGCTGGTCCAGCATGACACCACGCGGTACGTCGCCGAAAAGCGAGGCCGTCGTCTTGTCCCCGTCGGGCGTGTAGTTGAAGTGGATGTAAGAGCTGCCCACCTCGCTGTGATCCTTGCGGCTCGTCCCCCCGGCCATGAGACAGTCACAGAAGTTGATGAGGCTGCCCAGGGTGACGAACGGAAAGAGGATGGTCTGCTTCAGCCCTACGCAGTGAGCCCCGTTCGCCTCCTCCTCCAGCAGGCAACCCTCGCGCACCTGCGCTCCGAGACCCATGTTGGCCTTTTCGAGGAACACCGACCGCTTGAAGTAGCCGCCCTTGAGTTCCACCTTGGGGCCCAGCCCGCAATCGTCGATGGTCACAGGGCCTTCCGCGCCCAGCTTCACCCCGGCCGAGATGACGGTCTTTGCCCCGTAGATGCGCGTCCCCGGGTAGAGCACCACCCCGTCGCCCGCGATGCGGTCCACGTCGACCTCGTCGCCGATGTCGAGAGTGAAGGGGTTGGGGACGGTGACCCCTCGCTCGATCAACCTCACTACCTTGTCGTAGCCCCGGGGTCTCAGGTCCATGTGCACTCCTCGACATCAGCCGCTCGCAAAGCTCGCGCAAGATTGACTCTACGGCGTTCCATTGTCAAGCCTCGGCGCCGCCCCCCGCCGCGCCAACCACGGCGGCTGCGCTAACATAGCGGGCATGGCCGCTGAATCGAAGAGAGCTATCGTCGCCGCTATCGCGGGCAACGCGGCCATCGCAGCCATCAAGTTCGTGGCGGCCGCCATGACCGGCAGTTCGGCCATGATCTCAGAGGGCATCCACTCCCTGGTCGACACCGGCAACGGCGGACTGCTCTTCCACGGGCTGCGCCGCGGCGCGCGGCCGGCCGACACCCACCACCCGTTCGGCCACGGCATGGAGGTCTACTTCTGGAGCCTCATCGTGGCGGTAAGCATCTTCGGCATCGGCGGCGGGATGTCCATCTATGAGGGGATCACCCACATCCAACACCCGGCCGCTCTGCAGAACCCGCTCATCAACTACATCGTGTTGGCGGCGGCCATGGTCTTCGAAGCCCTCTCGTTCACCGTCGCATGGAAGGCCTTCTGCGCGCACAAGAAGGGCAAGCGTACGCTCACAGCCATCCATCACGGCAAAGATCCCAGTCTCTTCACGGTGCTTTTTGAAGACACGGCGGCGCTCCTCGGCCTGGTGGTAGCCTTCTTGGGCGTGCTTCTCAGCCATCTGCTCGAGGCGCCGGTCCTCGACGGGGTGGCCTCAGTGGTGATCGGCGCCATCCTTGTCTTCGCGGCGCTATGGCTCGCCTACGAGAGCCGCAGCCTGCTGGTCGGCGAAGCGGCGGACCCCGAACTCGTGGACGCGATACGCGAGATCACCCTTGCCGACCCGGCCGTGACCGGCCTGGGCGCCGTGCTCACCATGCACCTCGGCCCCGAGGAGGTGCTCCTGAACATAGAAGTGCAATTCGCGCCCGGCTCCACGGCCGAAGCGATCCATGACGCCGTACGCCGTATCGAAGATCACATCAGCAAGCCCTTCCCGCAGGTGAGCCGCATATTCATAGAGGTCGGCGGCCCGCGGCCGGAGGATGCACCGCTCGCCTCGCCCCACTCATAGCCCGAGTCAGTGAGCCCGCATCTTGTCTGCGGGCGGCATCCGGCCTAGACTCTAGTGCGCAACGCCGGCGTGCACCTCGATCAGCGGCACTCCGCGGTCGATCTCAAGGGGAGGACATCGCTATGCTCAAGAAGACTGCCCTACTCAAACCCATGACGGCAAAGCGGGGGAGGCGCCTTCTAACATCCCTGGGCATCGCGGTCCTCGTGATCGCGCTCACGGTCTCGGCTGTATCTCTTGCCTTGGCCGACACGGCCGGCTTTTCCGATGTCCCCTCATCGCATCCCTACTACGTCGCCGTGAACGCGCTGGCCGACCAAGGGGTCGTCAGCGGATACGGAACGGGCAACTTCGGCCCGAGCGACCCGGTGATGCGCCAACAGTTCGCCAAGATGATCGTTCTTGCCGGAGGATTTCCCGCCTCCGAGGACGATATTTGCTACTTCGTCGACGTGGACAAGGGCGGTCCGAGCACCCTCTTCCCTGACAACTACGTAGCCGTCTGCGCCGCCAGAGGCATCACGACCGGCTACACGGCAACCATGTTCAAGCCGTACGACAACATCACCCGCTATCAGGTGATCACCATGGTCGTACGTGCAGCCGTGAATCTGCGCTCCGACCTTCTGGCCACTCCCCCGGCCGGTTGGGCGGCCACCGGGACTTGGGGCTCAGACCCCATCCATGGCGCCAATGCCACCCGGGCACAGTACAATGGGCTGCTCGACGGCCTGCCGCTCTCTTCACTCGACCCCAGAGGGAGCATGAGTCGTGGTGAGGTGGCACAGGTGCTCTACAACCTGATCAAGCTCGCGACGCCGCCCACCACCACGACCACGGCGGCCACTACCACAACAACCACCATGGCGACGACGACCACGACTTCGTCGACCACCACCAGTTCAACGACCAGCTCCACGACCACCTCCACGACCCTCGTCACCGCGGGCTACCGCGATCTTGGCGGAGCGATCACCTCCGCTCCCGGCGTCACTTCGTGGGGCGGCAACAGGCTTGACGTCTTCGCCAGAGGGGCCGCCGGCCAGTTGGCATACATCTCGTACGACGGCCGGTGGTCTAACTGGAAGGACCTCGGCGGATCGTTGGCTCCCGATTCTTGCGTGGCGGCAGTCTCATCGCCCGGCCACCCGATCGACGTGCTGGCGCGCGGCTCCGATAATACCCTCGTGTGGAAGCACTACAATGGAGACAGATGGTCGTCCTGGACCAGCGTCCCAGGCAAGCTCACCTCGGGGCCGGCAGCGATAGCATTGCCCGGCGGTCAAATCCTGGTGTTCGCCCGTAGCTCTACCGGAACCCTCATGCAGTGTACGTACGATGGATCGACTTGGTCGGCGTGGCAGGATCTTGGCGGCACTCTTAAGGCCGGCTCCGACCCAGCCGCCGTCTATTACGCGAGCGCCCGGCTTGACGTGTTCGTGCAGGGCACCGACAACGCTCTCTGGCGACGGACGATGAGCAGCATGGGGTGGAACCAGTGGACAAGCCTCGGCGGAAGCCTCTCCTCAGGTCCGGCGGCCGTCTCTCCATCGAACGAGCGGATGGACGTCTTCGCCCGCGGTTCCGGCACGACGATCTGGCAGAGGACGTACAGCAATAACACCTGGTCGGATTGGAACAACCTGGGAGGTGGAGCAGTGGCCTCAGGCGTGGCGGCCACCTCCTGGGGCGTCGACAGCCTGCACCTCTTCGCAAGGAGTACTGGCGATACGCTTCTGTGGAAGTCATGGAACGGCGTCAAGTGGAGTTGGGACTGAACTCGGAGGGCACGTGGAAGAGTTGCTCCATCTTGCCCAACCACTCCTACCGGCTTAGACTAGGCTGAGGGAGTCAGCGGAGCATCAGCTCCCCTTGAGGCTTCCCGAGAGACTGTGCAAGGAGAGCCGACATGGAACGGAGAGCCGACGTGGGACGTAGAGCTGTCGTCAGATGCACGCGAACCGGGGGCCGCCGTGGAGCCCTGCTGGCCCTCCTCGTCGCCACCGTGCTCGTGGCGATCCTAGCCGTCTCGTTGGTCTCGCTCGCCCTGGCCGACACGCCCAGCTTTCCAGACGTTCCCATCACTCACCCCCAGCACGCCGCCATAGTCGACCTCGCCTCCCGAGGCATCGTGAACGGATACCCCACCGGCCAATTCGGTCCAAACGATGATGTCAAACGCCAGCAATTTGCCAAGATGATCGTGCTCGCGGGCGGATACCCGGTGTCCGAGGCCAACGTCTGCCCGTTTGCCGACGTGACCGATAGCGGTCCCGACGAACTGTATCCTGACAACTACGTAGCCGTGTGTGCAGCTGCGGGCATCACCGTGGGAAGGACGGCGACGGAGTTCGATCCGTACTCCAGCATCACACGACTCCAGGTCGTCAGCATGGTTGTGCGCGCGGCCGATGATCTGCAGCCCGGTCTCCTGCCCGCTCCTCCTGCCGGTTGGACGAGCACCCACGGTTGGGATCTCGACGCTACCCACGGAGCAAGCGCCGCCCGCGCTGAGTACAACGGATTGCTGACGGGACTCGACCTCTCCAGCCTGGATGCCCGGGGCGCCATGACCCGGGGCGAGGTCGCCCAGATCCTGTCCAATCTGCTAGCCGCTGTCGCGCCGCCCTCCAGCACGACCACCACAGCTAGCTCCACTACCAC
>ERZ764778.1275-NODE-1275-length-26367-cov-6.551231_pt1 | contig 26367 bp, 18 predicted proteins | sample MGYA00374951_ERZ764778 | MGnify/ENA primary metagenome ERZ764778 (study PRJEB28918, sample SAMN05720193) | bioreactor metagenome | isolation source: Anaerobic biogas reactor | place: USA:Washington, USA | collected 2015-08-08 ...
ATGCGTCAGTGACCAAAACGTGACCGAGCCAGGCCGGCTCGAGCGACGCGTCTTTCCGCGGCCGTCGACGGGGAGCTGCTCGCGCCGCCGATCGTGACTACGCAGCGGAGGACTTCGCCGCGGGCGCCGCCGATCGCCACGTCACGGTACCGCCGGCAAGTCCGGGCCGATCGTGACCACGCCGCGGCGATTCCAGGAAGTGAACCGCTTCACTTCCAAAGATCTGAGCCCCCGAGACCCCAGCCCCGGGAAGCAAAAGTGCCGTTTCGTGATTCAAGGAACCGCGGAAAACCCGCAAAATCGGCCCCGTTTTCGATATGATGGGGGTGAAGGGATTCCCCGCCATGTGCGACCAAGCCACGATCGATCAGATTCAGGACCTGCTCGGGAAGAACTGGACCTACCGCACAATCGCGGTCAGGCTGGGCATGTCGCGCGAAGCCGTAGCCGATCTTGTCGCCAGCGCGAACGAGGCCAAGCGGCGAAAGAAACCCGGCCCGGTCACAAAACGTCTCCTCAAGTTCCAGGCCATCCCCCCGACCCGTTGCCCTCGTTGCGGCGCCATGATCGTTGCTTCCCCGTGCGTCGCGTGCTATTTGCGGCTGATCGGCGCGACCAGGCCGTCGCCCGACCTGGACGAGTGACGGGCCCGGCTGCCGGTGCCGTCGAATCACGCGGCGGCGGATCCGCGGCGGGAATATCGACAGCCCCGCCTGTCGAAAAGCCAGCCGGCTTCTTTCCTGTCCCCAACCCCGTTCCGGACGTGACGGTCTATCCTTTCCCCGAGATGGCCGTCTTGCATTGTCGGCGGGGTATTCTGGTTCTATACTGGGTGTCACGACACCCGCGAAGCCCCAAAATTGCCCATTTCTGCACACATTACCCCAGCGGGCGGAAATGAGAAATACACTGGAAAACACGGGGTGTTCGTGAATTTCCGTTTGGGTTTCCGGGTAGTACGTCAAGGTTGTGCCGCAGGAGTAGCCGGCCAACGCGCCCCATCGGCTTTCCGGCGACGTGTGAAGTGGAGAGCGGGCTGGCCTCGCTGACGCTTCGGGTTAGTGTGATAGACCGTTACCGCTGGCGATTCGGGTTACTCTGCTTGTGGCACGTCTGAGCAAGTTCGGGGTTTGGAGGACGACGAATGACCGACGACGCAACGGTTCGCAGGCGGCTTCCCATTGCCGTGCTGATTTCGGGCACGGGACGAACGCTCAAGAACATCAACGAGCGAGTGGCCGCCGGCAGATTGGACGTCGACGTTCGCTTGGTGATTGCCAGTACGCCCAAGGCGACAGGCGTGCAGTTTGCGGCCGACGCCGGTGCCCCGAGCCACGTCCTCGTTCGTAAGGACTTCGATTCCGATCCAGCCTACAGCGAGGCGATCTTTGCGGCCTGCCGCAAGGCGGGCGCCGAATTGGTCGTGCTGGCGGGCTGGCTCAAGTTGCTTGTCGTGCCGGACGACTATCGCAATCGTGTCGTCAACATCCACCCGGCGCTGGTCCCGTCATTCTGCGGAAAAGGCTACTTCGGACATCACGTACACCAGGCGGCAATCGATTACGGCGTCAAACTGAGCGGGTGCACCGTTCACTTCGTCGACAACCAGTACGATCACGGCCCGGTGATTCTGCAAAAGGCCGTGCCGGTGGTACACAACGATACGGCCGACGTGCTGGCCGCCCGGGTTTTCGAGGCGGAATGCGAGGCGTTGCCCGAGGCCCTGCAGTTGATTGCCGAAGGACGGGTGACGGTCGCAGGGCGGATCGTTCACGTTTCTTGATTCGTGCCGATTGCCTACGCTCTCACGGGGAACACGCAATGAGTATGAACTTGCCGCTTTTTGCAGGAATGGTCGCCCTGCTCGTTGCCTGCGGAACAGACGCCGGCGAACCCGGAGTATCGCCGTGCCAAGTCCAACCTTTCCCTCTCCAGCAAGTTCGACTGCTCGACGGCCCGTTCAAGGCGGCGGCCCAGCGCGACCGCCGGTACCTGCACGACCTCGAGGCGGATCGGCTATTGCACGAATTTCGCGTCAACGCCGGGCTGCCCGCTCCCGGAGAACCGATGGGCGGCTGGGAGCAAACCGAGGTCCGGGGCCACACGATGGGGCACTACCTGTCGGCTTGCGCCCTCACGATCGCGGCCTGCGGAGACGAGGAACTCAGGAAGAAGGCCGACGGAATCGTGGCGGAACTGGCCAAGTGCCAGAAGGCCCTCGGCGATCGCGGATATCTGAGTGCGTTTCCGGAATCTTTCATCGATCGCGTCGAAACCGGGCAGCGGGTCTGGGCCCCCTATTACACGTTGCACAAGATCATGGCCGGTCTGCTCGATATGTACGTCCACACGGGCAATCGGCAGGCGCTCGAAGTCGTGACCGGAATGGCAAACTGGTGCAAGGGGCGATGCGACCGGCTCAGCGACGAGCAGATGCAGGCCATGCTCAACAAGACCGAGCAGGGCGGTATGAACGACGTGCTGGCCAATCTCTACTCCGTTACGGGCAATGCCGACCACCTGACACTCGCCCGACGATTCGTCCAGCAGTCGTACAATGCGCCGCTCGCGGCCCAGCGGGACGAACTCGCCGGGCAGCACGTCAACTCGTTCATTCCGAACATGATCGGCACGGCCAGGCTCTACGAGACAGGGCATCAAGAAGAAGACCGGCAAATTGCTGAGTTCTTCTGGAACCAAGTCACTTCGGCACGTTGCTATTGCACCGGCGGCACCAGCAATGACGAGCACTGGCGGACGCCGCCCGGCCAATTGGCAACCGAACTCGGCGATCATACGCAGGAAACCTGCTGCACCTACAACATGCTCAAGCTCACCCGGCACCTTTTCTGCTGGCAACCCGAGGCTCGCTACGCCGACTACTTCGAGCGGGCCCTCTACAACAGCATCCTCAGCACCCAGGACCCGGCCACGGGCATGATGATGTACTTCGTCAGCCTCGGTCCCGGCAGGTGGAAATATTACAACACGCCGCGAGATTCCTTCTGGTGCTGCACGGGCACAGGCATGGAGAACCATGCCAAGTACGGCGACAGCATCTACTTTCACGATGCGGATGGCATCTACGTCAACCTCTTCATTCCCTCCCAACTGACTTGGGCGGAGCGGGGCATTGTGCTTCGTCAGGAAACCGAGTTCCCCGAGGTCTCTGCCTCGACATTCACCGTGAAAGCCGCCAAGCCGGTTGAATTCGCTCTGCGAATTCGCGTTCCCGCCTGGGCGAAACAGGGGGTTGCTGTCCGGCTGAACGACTCGCCGGTCGCGCAAATGGCAAAACCGTCGAGCTATCTCGAATTCAAGCGGAAGTGGCAGGACGGCGACCGGGTCGAGATCAGCATACCCATGTCGCTCGACGTGTCTCGCATGCCCGACGATCCGACCCTCATGGCGTTTATGGTCGGCCCCTTCGTGCTGGCGGCTCGCCTGGGAGGAGAAGGATTGGCGGACGACATGGTCTACACCACGGAGAATTGGTACGAGTTCCCTGTCGACCAGGTTGCCAAGACAGTTCCACTGCTTACCGAAACGGACGATCCGCTGTCGATCCTCGAACCCGTCGAAGGACAACCGTTGTCATACCGCACCACCGGCCAGGAAACGGATCTAACGTTCGTGCCGTACCACAAACTCTTTGGCGAGCGCTACGCGGTCTACTGGCATGTCTACCGGCGTGGCAGCCCGGCACATCGCCTCGCCGAGGCGGAGGCCGAGGCGGCGGCCCGATTTCGCGCACGGGTTGTTGACGAGGTGCTCATCGGGGACCGAGCCAGCGAACGCGCCCATGGGCTCCAAGGCAAGGAGACGGCCAGCGGCACTCACCAAGGCCGCCGATGGCGCCACGCCTCGTCGGGCAGGTTCTTCTCCTACAACATGAAAGTCCGCAGCGAAGGTTCGACGGACCTGTTCTGCACGTACTGGGGAAGTGACGCCGGGCATCGCAGCTTCGAGATTCTGGTGGATGGGCAACGGATTGCCGAGGAAAGACTCTCAGCGAATCGGCCCGGAGAGTTCTTCGACGTGGTCTATCCGATTCCGGAGGAACTTGCCAAGGGGAAAGAGCACGTCACGATACGCTTCCAGGCAGGTCCCGGCCAGATTGCAGGCGGGTTGTTTGGGTGCTGTACGATCCGGCGTGAACCCTAAAACCGGCAGATGAGGAAACACCTCTCGGATCCGTCATTCAGGCATCCTGAAATGCCTGGTGGGTCTCGTTGCAGAGTTCCAGGAGATCTCTTGCCAGGGCCTCCACCTCTGGGAGGGCGGCCCCTTCCCGGGCCTGCATTTCCAATTGGAGGGCCAATTGCGCCAACTGGGCGTAGCCATAGAGCCCGGCGGCGCCCTTTAAGGCGTGCGCCGTCTGAATCAGGGAATCGACGTCATGGGCGGCCAGGGCCGCCTCGATCTTCTCGATCCGTTCGGCCAGTCCATCCACAAATCCCTTGAGCAGCCTGTTCCGGTCCTCGGCACTGAAGTACTTGCTTGCCAGAACGCCTCCGATTTCGCTGGATGCCCCGTCCGAAGCCGCCGCGGAAGGAGTCTCTTGGACAAGCGGATTCCGCAGGAATCGCGAAACGGCCCTGGCAAGTTCATCCAGTTTCACCGGTTTGGCAAGGTAGTCGTCGCACCCGGCGTAGAGGCATCTCTGACGGTCGCCAGCCATGGCATGGGCCGTCAGCGCCATGATCCGGCCGGAGAAACCGGCGGCGCGGAGATTCCGAGTCGCTTCATATCCGTCCCGCTCGGGCATCTGCATGTCCATCAGAACCAGGTCGTACGGATTCCCGCCGTCCTGGGCCGCCATGGCCTTGTCGAAGGCCTCGCGGCCGTCAGTCGCCGTGTCGACGTCGACACCGATCTGCCTCAGCATGGCGGCAATCAGGGCCTGCACATCGAGCGAATCCTCGGCCAACAGAACCTTACCGGAGGTCGGGCAAACGTCGTACGCGGCAGCGGGCTCCTCGCAGCGTGTCGCGGTGGGCGAGGTCCACAACCAGTCGACATGGTCGAGGACCCCGGGGAAGACGATCACGCAGAACGAACTCCCGCGTCCAGGGGTGCTTTCCACGTCGATTCGGCCGCCGAGCATCTTGGCCAGTCGCTGCGAAATCGCCAGTCCCAGGCCCGTACCGCCGAATCGCCGGGTGGCCGACGTATCGCCTTGGGTAAACGGTTGAAAGAGCCGCTCCAGGTGTTCGCGGCTGATTCCGATGCCCGTGTCGGCGACCGTAATCGACAGCATCCGATCCGACCCGTTCACTGCGTCGCATCGCACGGAGATCAGGATTCCACCTTGCTCCGTGAACTTGACGGCATTCCCGACGAGATTCACCAGGATCTGACGAAATCGTGACGGATCGGTGCGAATGACGGCCGGTAACGGATACTCGTATTCCACATCGAGCGTCAAGCCTTTGGCTTCGGCACGCTCCGCCATCAGCGTTCGAACGTCGTCGATGAGCTCCCACACCGAGCAGTCGGTCACTTCGAGGTCGAGCTTGGACGCTTCGATCTTGGAAAGGTCGAGAATATCATTGATCAGAAGAAGCAAGCTCTCGGCATTTCGGCGGATCGTCGCCAGATGTTCGCGGCGATCCTGCGGAGTCAGATCGACGGACATGAGCAGATCCGAGAAACCCAAGATGGCCGTCATGGGCGTGCGAATCTCGTGGCTCATGTTGGCGAGGAATTCGCTCTTGGCGCGACTGGCGGCCTCCGCCGCGAGTTTCGCTCGCGCCAGTTCCTCCTCGGCCGTTTTGCGTTTGGTGACGTCGATGATCACGCCGTCGAGACAGATCGGATGCCCCTGTCGGTCGTAGATGGCACGGCCCCGTTCGAAGACCCATCGCACCTTTCCGTCCGCTCGTCGGATGCGGTACTCCAGGTCGAAAGGACGCCGGCTCGCGATGGCTTCCCGCACTCCATCCGCAACGTACTGCCGATCCTCTTCCAAGATCAGTTCGCCGTAAGCGAGTCTGCTCCTCGTGGTGAAGTCGGCAAGCGGGTAACCCGTCAGTTGAACGACAGCTTCACTCATGTGCTGCATGCGCCACGGTGGATTCAGCTCGCAGCGGTACACGACCCCCGGAATGTTCTCGATGAGCGTCCGGAATCCCTCCTCGCTTCGGCGCAACGCCTCTTCCGCCGTTTTTCGCTCGGTCACGTCGCGTCCGACCGCAACCACGGCCTCCACCTCTCCGTGCTCGTTGACGACCGCGCATGCCGACCAGTTGATCCACCGGGGTCCGCGCTTGGTCAGCGTGTGTTCCTCGTAGGTTGCCGAATGGGGCGGCAGAAAGACGTCGGCCAGTCCGGTCGATTCACCCCCTCCTCGTTTCAGCGCGGGGAAGGGCCTGCCGATGAGTTCCGCAAGGTCGCGGCCGAAGGCATCGCAGTAGGACGGGCTCGCGAACAGCAGCCTGCCGCGGGGATCGAACTTGACGACCAGATCCGCCTGGCTCTCGATCATCAATCGATAGTGGGTCTCGCTCTCGCGGAGCGCCTGCTCGGCACGTTTTCGTTCCGTGACGTCCCGAACGATGCAATGTATCTGCTTTCGCCTCCCCCACTGGTCGTATCCGATGCAGGCGTCCACTTCGACCGCCACCGGCGTGCCGTCCTTGCGGATCAACACGTAATCCGCACCCCTGACCTCCCCCGAAACCAGGAACTGGGCAAGTCTCTTTGGGAATATCTGGCGGCCCGCCTCGTCCAGAAATGCGTCGGCTGGCTTGCCCAGCACTTCCTCTTTCGAGTATCCCAGAAGCTTGCTCCAGGCAGGGTTCACCTCGACCAGCCGGCCTTCCTCATCCAGAGACTGGTAAGGCAAGGGGGAGGCCTCGTAGAGCAGCCGGAACCGTTCTTCGCTCTCGCGCAAGGCCCGTTCGGCCTGGCGTCTCTGAATCACGTCGTTCCAGCGGCGGAGAATGCTCTCGCTCGTACGCGGCAACTCGGCCAATGCCGCCTGCGACTTGACCAGATAATCCAACGCACCGGCCTTCATCGCCTCGACGGCAGCCGTCTCATTGCCATGGCTGGTCATGATGACAACCGGCCACTCCTGTTGTTCCTTCGCAGACAGCAACTCCGTGCCGCGACCATCGGGCAGCACCAAGTCGGCCAGCACCAGATCGAACGGTTCCTGCTGCAGGTACTCGTTCGCCTCCCGGATCGAGGCAGCCAACGTCAGGCGACAAGGCATCGCCGCCTTCATGAAAGCGCGGCGAATCAGGCCGACGTGACCTTCGTCGTCTTCCACCACGAGAATCCGAACCGCGTTCTCGCCCATCGAATCGACGTCCCCATTTCTAGTATTGGCGACTCGGCGCAGGCTCGGCCACGTCCAAACTCCACGGATAACGATTCCACGCCAACCAGTAGAACCCAAGTTGCTCCATCATTTCCGAGAACTTGTCAAAACCCACCGGTTTCACCAGGTAGCTGTTTGCGTGATATTCGTAGGCCCGGGCAACATCCTTCTCGGCTTCCGACGAAGTCAAGATCACGACCGGAATCGGAAGCAGAGCATCGGTTGTCTTGATCGTTCTCAAAACCTCCAACCCATCCACCTTCGGAAGACGCAGATCGAGCAGGATGATCTGGGGACGCGGCGCCACCTCCAGGGTCGCGTATTCCCCGCGAAGGAACAAGTAATCCAAAGCCTCTTCACCGTCGAGCACGTGACGAATCACGTTGGCAACGCGGTTCTTCTGCAGACTCCGAGCTATCAACTGGGCGTGATCCGTATTGTCTTCGACATGAAGAATCGTCAGCGGTTGTCCGTTCATTGGCACCTCGTTCAGGGATTGTCGCGGCCGATTCCACTCGGAACCAATGCGAGTATCAGGCGCTCCTGGCCATTCTGGTGACGACCCATCTGGAGCCAGAAACCCGGGATCCCACTCACAGCACATCCCCCTTTTGGATGCCCATACCGGATCGATTGGGGTAGTCTAGCAGCTTATCGCCCCGATTCCAATCCGCACTTTTCTCCCTCACCTCCATGAATACCGCATTAGTCATTCTGGCGACAGGACTTAGGACATGGCTTCGGCATCTGGCTCGCCCAAACTGGGTCTCCAAAACTTGAATGCTCGAAAATCCCCGCCATAGAGGGTATTCTGGAAAGAGCGGGGCACGTTGCCTCCCCCTTCCCGGACATGATCCTCAGCCGGCGGTGAGCGGCCCCGCATTCCCAGCGATCTGCAAAGGAACTTCCGAGGCGCCCAGATGTACTTCACCTTCGACTGCCCCGAGTGCCACAAGCAACTCAAGGTGCCCTCCGACGCGGCCGGACGCAAGGCCCGCTGCCCCTACTGCAAGCACTCCCTCACTGTTCCCGAGGGCCCCGAGCCGGAGACACCGGCCGAGGAACCCCAGGCTTTCCCGGGAATCGACACCCGGAGCGCGGCCGATCGAGCGAGCCGAACGCCGCAGAAGAAACGTCCCCCGGAGCCTCTCCAGAAGACGTCCTCCGGCGGTTCGTCGGATCGAACCGACGTCAATTTGCTCCTGACCGGAGCGATCGGTCTCGGGCTCGCAACCGGCTTCCTCGTGCTGATGATTCCTCTGAAGATGGCCGGCATCTTCGTCGGGGAGTTGTTTCTGGAACGCGGATGGGTCCCCTTTGCCGAGGTCTTTCTCTTCGCATGGTCCATGGTGATCCTCTCTTTCAAGTGGAAAAAGATCAAACGCCAGAAAGACTCGATGTTGCTCGACCTTTTGCCCGACGAGTTGTCCGAAGACATCACCCAGGAGTCGGTGGGGCGATTCGTCGACCATGCCCGTCAGTTGCCCGTCGGACCCGGCGAAAGCTTTCTGGTGAATCGCGTGCTTCGCGGCCTGGAACACTTCCGCATCCGCAACAGCAATCCCGAAGTCGCCGAGGTCCTGAGTTCCCAATCCGACATCGACGCCAACGCGGTTCAATCGAGCTACACGATTCTCAACGTCTTCATCTGGGCGATTCCGATCCTCGGCTTCGTCGGCACCGTCATCGGCATCAGCGCCGCCGTTTCGGGAATCGACATGTCCGGCGACATCGCCAATGTGAAGGAATCACTCAACAACGTGACGGGCGGCCTTGCCACCGCTTTCGATACGACGTTGATCGCGCTGGTCATGAGCATGTTCGTCATGTTCCCGACCAGTTCGCTCCAGAAGGCCGAAGAGGATATGCTCAACTCGGTCGACGAGTACTGCAACGAGAATCTTCTCAAGCGTCTCAATGACGGGCACGAGCATGGCGGAGACGCCGGCGAAATCAGCGCTCCGGCGGACGTGCGGCAGGCGATCAATGCCGCCATGGCCCCCTACCAGGCCGAACTCAAAGCCTGGCACGAGAAACTCGACGCCCTCGGCTCGAAACTAACGGCCCAAGTGGCCCAGGGCTGGGGGGCCATCAACAAGGAAATGCTCAAGCAGCAGCAAGAGAACGCCGAACAGGTCAGGGATATCGACGCCCTGACGATGACGTTGCAGAAGATGCTCATTCAATTGGCCCAGAAGACGGAAGCCGTGCACCAGAAAGCGGCAGGCTCGATGAACCAGTCGGCCGAATCGCTCCAGAGCTACTGCACGGCTCTGCGTCAGGGACTGGAAGGACTCAATCGGGTGCTCGCCGACCTGGGGGAGAAACAGGTCGTCCTCCAGGCCCCGCCGCGCCGCGGCTGGTTCTCTCGCAGGAAGTAGGGGACGAGGCCCATGGCTCGCCGTGCGAAAAACAAGGTTTCCGTTTCGCTCTTCCCGTTCATGAGCATTCTGGCTTGCGTGATCGGTACGCTCACGCTGATGCTCACCGCAATGGCCCTCGGGCAGATGGACAACGAGGTCGTCTACAGCGCCGAACGGTACAAGAAGGTCGAGGACCAGATCAAGAAGGAGCAGCAGCTTCTTCGGAAACTTGAGGAGCAACTCAAGGAGGTGGGGGCCGGCATGGACGAAGAACTCATGAAGGCCAACCTGCGTCGTGAGGAACTGGAACGTCAAATCGCGGCCCTCCAGGATGCCAGAGAAGCCCCGGCAGAGATGCCGGACATTCCCCCCGTCGACGAGGAAAAGCACAAGAAGCGGATGGAGGCGATTCAGGAAGAACTGGCAGAGATCAACGAAGAAATCGCCAAACTCCAGCCGAAGGTCGCCGAGCTTGGCGATGCGGAAGAATCGAAGGTCATTATCCAGCCGAGCGGGAGCGGCATCGACCTGGATCCAACCTTCATCGAATGCACGGCCTCCGGCCTGATCTTCCTGGAAGAGGAGCCGCCTCGCCGGCTGCGGAAGGCGGATATGGCGGGCGACGAGGCCTTCCTGGCGTTGCTGGACGGTATTGCCAAGCAGCCCAAAGGCATCGTGATCTTCCTCGTCCGCGACGACGCCCTCGACACCTACTTCGCCGCCCACGACATCGCCCGGGCGCACTATGCCCGGGCCGGAAAACTGCCGGTGATCGGCCAAGGCCAGATCGATCTCAGCGTCTTCAACCAACTCAAGAAGAAGTGACGCCGGATCCGCATGCGACGCAACAAGAAAGAAAGCGGAGCGAGCCTCGATTCCCTCCTCGACACGTTGACGAACGTGGTGGGAATTCTGGTGATTCTGGTCACGGTCATGCAACTTGGCGTGGGCGAGGCCGTTCAGCGAATCGCCAAGACGGACAGCGTTCGTCCGGAAGTCTACGAGCAGGCCCTGGCGAAACGCATCGAGTTGATGCGACAACGCGTGGAACTTGAGAAACGGCTGGAGGTCTTCAAAAAAGCGGATAGCATCGATCTGCGGGTCCTGCTCCGCAATATCGAGGATCTGGAAGCAAGTCTCGCCGTGTTGCTCGAGGGCAAACAGAAGATCGACGTTGAAATGCTCGAACTGCGCACGCGTCAGGAGGAAGCCCAACGCCGCCTGGAGGAACAGAAGAAGGAGGCGGAAAAGGCGGAGACCGAATTGAGCGCCGCCCAGGATCTTCTGGCCAAGCTCAAATCGAAGCTGGCCGACGCTCCGGCCGGTGGTTATCGAGCTTCAACGATCATCACCTTGCCCAATCCCCGCGAGGCTCCCGAAGGCGCCGTGCCAATTCCGATTCTCTGCCGGGAAGGCCGCGTCTATTACGTCGACAACGTCAACTTGCAGCAGGCGGCACTCAAGAAGATCGAGGCCGTCGGCAAACGCCGCAACCTGGTATTCAACCCGGATCTTGGCGTCGACAAAGACGTCCTGATCGGCGAGTTCCATCGCGGCACAGCCCTCGGCGACGACAATTTTGAACTCAAGCTGACGGCGTCAGGCCGCAATCCGAAGCTGGTCTTTCAACGCAAGAAAGACGGCGGCGAAACCGCCGAAACGCTCCGCGACGGGCGGTCGAAGTTCGAACGGCGAATCCGCCAGATCGACAAGAACCGCTTCTATGCGCAGTTCCTCGTATGGTCCGATGGTTTCGAGGTCTACATCGAAGCCCGCAAGTTGTGCTCTGATCGCGACCTGCTCGCGGGCTGGAAGGCCCAGACGACCAAGGCTGAGTACACAGAAGACCTGGCCACCGACCTGGTGCGGTTCGGCCCCAAGCCGATTCCAAAGCCCAAGCCCGTCCCCCCACCGGGCCAGGAACCACCCAAACCTCCGCCGACGCCCAAACGCCCGCCGCTGCCCGAGTCGGATATCGACTGAACTTCCCGGCTCTTTCAGACCTCGCTCACTCGATTCTCCGCGGCCGTGCGGTACTCATAACGCTTGGCCGTGAGGAACGCGACGAGCTGATCGACGTCGTCGGTACCCAGCCGCACGGTGCGCCGGGGCGTCTTGACGCGAACGCAGTCGAAGCCCCACACGTTGTAGATCGTTCCCTTGCCCGGCAGCCAGTGGATCCCCCAGCCGTCCAGGAAATTGGATCGATCGGGCTCGATCGACTCGATGTCGCGGTAGAGAATCTGGGTCCGCCACACGGGTGGCGGACCAAACACCACGCTCAACCGATCGCCGTCGTCCCGGATGGTCAGCCGGGAGAATCCTTCGCAAAGGACAATCAGCAGGAGCATGGCGCCGCCGATCGCCAGGACCGCCATGGGATCATCGCTGGCCGCCCACAGGACGGGCACCATGAGCAAGGCAAAGATGTAGCCCAGGAACCGCCAGGGCCCCTTCTGCGTGTGTTCGTAGCCCATCGCCAGCTCTCCCGTTACCGAAGGAGTCACTGCCAGAATGCTCGGTCGTTTCTACGCCGTGCGTGGTTGTTCGTGGCCTGGCAAGTTATTCGGGCTTCGGGGCAGAATCTTGGACCTTCGTGGGCGTTTTCTTGTCCAGCGAGCGGAATCGGAAATTCCGCAGCTCGCCGCTCGTGTTCCAACTGCAGACCCCGAAGGGCTGGGCCGGTTCCATTTCCCACGCCAGCGAAAGCTGACGCGCCTTGAGCGGCAGGTCGACGATCTGCTCGTCGTCGAGCCAGGCTTCGATCTTCTCCTTGAGAACGCGGAGACGGATCCGGTACCACTGGTTCTCCTTGTATTCGTTGAAGGTGCAGGTGTCGTTCTCGATCGCCCGCTCGCCGTCTATTTCCGAGAGACCCGTTACTTGTCCACCCCAGCCGCCGCAAACCAGGGTGAGTATCTTGTCGCCGACCGGAAACGTCAGGCCGCAGAAGAAGTCGTCGCTGTAGACACGCCTGGCTTCGAGCGAGACCTCGTAGTTGGTTTTCGGGAAATCGCCCGTCCACTTGACGCCGGTCGCAGGGAATCCCTTCTCCAGACGTATCCCCTTATCAGAGATCCGCACCTCTCCGTGATCGGAGAAGTCGAACTCGTCGAGGATCTTCCATTTCTTCAACGCTTCCTTGTCGAGCAGGTTCACCCAGCCTTCCTTGTCCGGCCGCGTCGACTCCCCAGCGGGCTTGGCCTCCGCTTGCGGCTTCGGTTCCGCAGCCTGCATGCAGGCCGGCGCCAGCATGACAACGATCAGCGAACAGAGAATCCTCGGTCGATTCAGACACGGCAGACTCGCGAATCGTTTTCGTTTCACGGCAACACCTCTTCGTGTCGAGAGCGGGGCAAGCCCATAACGAACCTCCACAAGAAACATGCGCGTACCAGGCGCACAAGCCTTGAGCCAAGGCACCAATCAATCCCAGCGGTCTCTTGCGGGGATCTCCGCGATTTCTTCCGGCTTGAGCGAACGCATCTCCATCTTCCGAATCTGGCCTTCGGTGCACCAGGTGCAGATCCCAAAGGGCTTGCAGAGGTCGACTTCAAAACGGATCGAGAACTTGTGCCCCTTGGTCGCCAGATCCACCATCTTCTCGTCGTCGATCCAGGCCTCGATCCGCTGTTTGCTCACGCGAATGCGAATGCGATACCACTGATTGTCCTTGAACCCCATATACTGCGTGGTCATGTTCTCGGAAGCGTCGTATCCGTCGACGTTCGAGAGCCCTACCACTCCGCCTCCCCAACCACCCACCACCAAGGTGCAGGGATCTTCGCCGTACGGAAACGTGGTTGTCGCAAAGAAGTCGTTCCCTTGCGTCCGCCGGGCCTCCATCCGGAACTCGTAATTCACCTTGGGCAATTCGCCGGTCCAGGTGATGCCCGTCATCTCGTAACCCATCGGCAGGACGATCGCGCCGTTCTCGACCTTGACCTCCCCCTCGCCGCCGAACTTCGGCACTTTCCAGCCCTTGAGTGTCTTGCCGTCGAACATGCTTTGCCAGGCGTAAGGGTCCTTCTTCGCATCCGGCTTCGCGGCATCACCCTTGGGAGCCTCGGCCGCGGCCTCTTTTTTCTCCGTCGCCTGAGCGGTTGGCGCATTCGGCTCGGCCGCCGGCGCAAATCGGCCGATCAATGCCGCCACGAAGAACGCGACGGTTCCCAACCAGGTGACTGGTGACCGTTGAAGACACGTGCGAGCAAGCGGGGTCCGTCGGTGGTTCATAATACGTCTCCAGGTTTTCTGATCCGGCAGTTCAGTTACTTCTATCAACTTTCCCACAACCGGGGGTCCGTGTCCAGCGCTGTCTGGCGATCCCTCCGAATCTGGGGTAAGATCACACACTCGGTCTGATTATCCAAACGTTTCCTTCCTGGTCAGCATAGTATGGTGACGTCAAATGGCTAGACTCGTTTCGAGCCTTTCAATCGCGTTGGTTCTTGTCTCGTGTGCGGCGGCGCACGCTTCCGCCGGTGAACCGAGCATCGAAAACTGGCCACGGTTCCGCGGACCGAACGGCTCCGGCGTGAGTTCCTCCACGGGGTTGCCTGGTGCCATCGACGCCGAAACAAACCTGCTCTGGAAGATGGAACCCGGCAAGGGAAGCTCGTCACCGATCGTAGTCGACGGCCGAGTCTACCTCACGTCCTACGAAGGGGACGAACGATTTGTCCAGTGCCTGAAGGTGAGCACGGGCGAACTCCTCTGGAAGCAGACCGTCCGGAAAGTGCGCGACGAGACGGCCAGCAACCCCAACAGCCCGGCCACCTGCACGCCCGTGACGGACGGCACGAACGTCGTTGCCTTCTTCCCCGACGCGGGACTCTTCTGCTATTCCACCGACGGCGTGGAGAAATGGCGGACAGAGGTCGGTCCCTTCCACAGCATGCACGGGATTTCCGGATCGCCGATCCTGGTCGACGATCTGGTTGTCCTGCTCCTCGATCAACTGCGCGGCTCCCGGATCTCGGCCTACAGCCTGGCAACCGGCCGGCTCGCCTGGGATGTTCCACGGATCGACGGCCTGACGAGTGCCTACTCCACACCTTCCGTCTCGCCGGTCGGCTTCGCTCCGTCACTCATCGTCACCAGCGGCCCGGAAGAGTTCTGCGGGTACCTGGCCTCCAACGGAAAGAAGGTCTGGTCGGTGCCGGGAGTGAGCAACGCTCCCATCATCTCGCCGATTGTCTCAGGCAAGCAGGTCTTTCTTTGCGAGCCGGTGAGAACCTCCAACACTCCCTTCAGCATGCTGGCGTCGATGGACGAGAACAAGGACGGGAAGTACTCCTTCAAAGAAGTCGAAAGGAGTATTCCCATGTTCCGCCTGCTCCAGCGGATCGACGGCGACCACGGCAACGGCGACGGGATCGTCGAGGAGTCGGAGTGGAACAAGGCCTTCGGCGGCTATCTCAACAAGGGCGGCCTCGTGGCTGTTGACCTTCCCGGTGCGGACACGCCGAAGGAACCCGCAGTTCGCTGGACCTACCGCAAATCGGTTCCCAGTATCGCCATGCCGCTGGTTCTCGAGGATGTCCTCTACTTCGTTCAGGACGGCGGCATCGTGACGTCGGTCGATCCGGCCTCCGGCGAAATCTTCCGGCGGGGCCGCCTCACCCAGGGCGGCAAGAACTTCTACTCCTCGCCGGTTGCCGCCGACGGAAAACTGTTCCTGCTCGACACGCAGGGACGCCTGACCGTTGTGAAGGCAGACCGAGAGTGGGAAGAACTGTCGACGACCAGTCTCGGCGAGCCCTGTTATGCCACGCCCGCAATCTACCGGGGAAAGCTCCTGGTCCGAACGTCGAAGACGCTTCGCTGCTTTGGAAAAAAGTAGAAGCAGTATGTGGCGATGAATTGACTACGCTTCGTCTGGAGACAATATCATGCCCTTTCGACCTTTCTGCTATAGCACCGCGGCCCTGTTCGTCCTGGCGGCAGCCGCACTCCCCGCCGCGGAACTGTCCCTGAGCCGCGACGGCAAGAGCGACTATCGGATTGTCCTGCCCGAACAGCCAACCCCCGTCCAGCGTACGGCCGCCGGCGAGTTGCAGGCGCATCTGGCGGCGATCACGGGCGTCACACTGCCGATCGTTGCCGAATCGGAGGCCGCTCAAGCAGGTGCACGGATCGTGGTGGGCGACGGCCGGCTGACCCGAGAGCTTTTGCCGTCGGTGGATCCGGCCAAACTGGTCCCCGACGCCGTCGTGATCAAAACGGTCGGGCAGGATCTGGTGCTCACGGGGCATCCGCGCCGCGGGACGCTCTACGCCGTCTATACGTTTCTCGAGGACACCCTCGGCATCCGCTGGTGGACGCAAACGGAGGCGTATATCCCCAATCGCCCGACTCTGACCGTCGCGCCGCTCGACGTCCAGTACGCTCCCAAGCTGATCGACCGCGCGACCCGGTATCTGCAGCTTTCCGACGGCTGCTTCACCGACCATTCGCTGGTTGCCGAAGAGGAGCAGCGGGCCATGGGAATCTTCTCCGCCCGGCTGCGTCTGAACGGACACGACCATTACTCGATTCCGGAAGAGTACGGCGGCCCCAACGGTCTGATCGGCTGGGTCCATACGTTCTACCAGATCAACGGCCTCCTCCCGCCCGCAAAGTACTTCGACGAGCATCCCGACTGGTACAGCCTGATCGGCGGTCAGCGAAAGAAGGAACACTCCCAGTTGTGCCTGACCAACGAGGAAATGCGCCGCGAAATGGTCCGCGTGGTCAAGGAGCGGATTCGCGACAATCCGGGAGCGACGATGATCTCAATCAGCCAGAACGACTGGCACGACTATTGCGAATGCGACAAATGCCGAGCGATCGACGAGCACGAGGGGACGCATGCCGGCACCCTGATCCATTTCATCAACGCGGTTGCGGAAGAGGTGGAAAAGGAATACCCCGACATACTCATCGAAACGCTGGCCTATCAGTACACTCGCACACCGCCGAAGTATGTGCGGCCTCGGCATAATGTGGTCATACGCCTCTGCTCCATCGAGTGTTCGTTCGTCGAAACGCTGGCGGAGGGAACCAATGAGCTCAACGTCGAGTTTCGCCAGGACCTGGAGGCGTGGGACCGGATCTCCAAGCAGCTCTACATCTGGGACTACGTGACCAACTTCTCCGACTATCTGGCGCCGCATCCCAATTTCCATGTCCTGGCTCCGAACTTGCGCCACTTCGTCGACCGCGGCGCCATCGGAGTCTTCGAGCAGGGCGACAGCGGATGCCGCGTGGGCGACTTCGTGCGTCTGCGGGCGTGGTACCTGGCCCACCTGCTCTGGAACCCCGACGCCGACGAAAAGCAACTCCTCGACGAGTTCATGGACGGCTACTACGGCGCGGCGGCGCCCCACCTCGTCGAGTACCTTGAACTCATCAGCCAGGCCGGACGCCGTGCGGCGATCCCGGTCAGGTGTTTCACAAGAGACACTCGCGGATGGCTGACGTTGGCTGATATGAACCGTGCCCAGGAACTGTTTGCCAGCGCTGCGGCGGCCGTGTCCGGCGATCCGGTCCTGGCCGAGCGCGTACGCCGGGAGCGGCTCCCGCTGGACCACGTTTGGCTCCGACGGTACGACTCCCTTCAGCGCGAGGCGAAGCGCACCGGCGTCGAGTTCCTGGGACCGGAAGATCCGGAAGCGGCGCTGGCCGAATTTCGCCGGCTCTTGAAGAAGAACGATGCCGGCGAGTATCGTCAGGGCCGGCGATTCCCTGCCGATTATGGCGACGACTTCACCTTTCGCCAGGAACCGGTTCCTCCCGGCGACACGCCCGAAGAGTGCCGAGGATTGCCCAGAGAGAGCTGGATCGATCTGCAGGAGGCCGACTACATTCCGCGTACGGAACCGGATCTGTATAAGGTCGTCAGAGACGAGGCGGCCTCCAACGGACTGAGCCGGCGGATGCCCAACACGCACCATGTCTGGGCCTGCCACAGCTATCCGCTGGCCGACTACGGCCTGACCGACGGCAGCCGCTGGCGAGTCTACTTGCGCCTGCGGTGCGACGCCCGCACCGACGAGGGCAACGCCATGACGGTGGGGATCTATGACGACGCTGCCCGGAAGAGCGTCGTTTCCAGGCCCGTCTCGGTGAAAGACGTTCGCGGCACTCAGTACCGAGTGATCGGCCTGGGCCCACACAGCCTCGCGGGGCAGATGTACGTTTGGGCCGCGCCCGTCGTCCGCAGCCCGGAGGAAGCTGAGGCCGTCTACGTGGACCGAGTGTTTCTGGTGCGAAGCGAAGAGCCCTGATCCCCGCTGAAGGCCAGTGATTCAGCAAGTGCCCCGTTACTTTGCGGTGCGTTGCCGGATAATGGGCGCGAGGAACTTTGCCGTTTCGTCGGCGATGACGTGATTCCCGGCAGAGATGGCTTTTCACGGAATCACCTGATAGCATAACGTCCTCAGGCCCACAACGAAACAACCGCCCGGACGGGTCAAACCCCAAGAGGAAACGCAGGTGTGACCATGAAAATGAAGATGAGACTTTTCCTTTCCTTCGCGATGTGGACGACCTTGACCTTGGCCGCCCGGGCCGACGACGCCGTGGGAAGCTCGATCTCCCCGTGGCAGCCGGGAATGCTCGACATCCACCAGATCAGCACCGGCCGCGGCAATGCGGGGCTCTACATCTTCCCCGACGGCACTACTCTCCTCGTCGACGCCGGTGAACTGCCCACCAAGACGGCCAAGCACACTCCCGACCGCCCCGACAGTTCCCTGTCAGGCGGCCAGTGGCTTGTCCGCTACATCCGCCACGCCCTGGCCCATGATCCGGAACCGGCTCTCGACTATGTGCTCCTGACGCACTTCCACGACGATCACATGGGTGGCCCCTCCGACAAGTCGCCTGCCTCGAGTTCCGGGACCTACAAGCTCACCGGTGTGACGCAGGTGGGCGAAAGCCTCAAGATCGGCAAGTTGCTCGACCGCGGCTGGCCCGACTACGACTATCCCAAACCGCTCGAAGACGCCGCCACCCAGAACTACCGCCAGTTCGTGAAATGGCAGATCGAGCATAACGCCCTCAAAGTGGAACGCTTCACGCCCGGTCGCAACGATCAGATCGTCTTGTGCCGCGACGCGAAGAAGTATCCCCAGTTCGAATTCCGCAACGTGGGCGCCAACGGCGAGATATGGACCGGTGAGGAAACGTCCACACAACAACATTTCCCCGACTTGGCAGCGACACCCCGCAATCTGTGGCCCCACGAGAATATGTGCAGCACGTCGTTTCGGCTCCGCTACGGCAAGTTCGACTACTTCAACGGCGGCGACATCCCAGGCGTACACCCCGCCGGTCGACCCGCGTGGCACGACGTCGAGACCCCTGTGGCCAAGGTCGTGGGAGCGGTCGAAGCGGCTATCCTGGACCACCACGGCTACGTGGATACCCAGAACGAGTTCTTCGTCGGCACGTTGCGTCCGCGGGTATGGACGCTGTCGGTCTGGGACAGGTATCATCCTACGCCCGGCGTCTGGCAGCGGCTTCAGTCGGCCCAGATCTACCCCGGCCCGCGCGACGTTTTTGCCACCGACCTGCATCCTGAAAACGCCGAAGAAATCGCCGGCATCGACCGGCAACTGGCCAGCCACGCCGGCCACATCGTCCTGCGAGTCGCCCCGGGCGGCGACAGTTTTCGTGTAGTGATCGTCGACGATCGTTCGGAGAGCCACCGCGTTACCAAGGTCTTCGGGCCCTATGCTTGCCACTAGACGACTATCCGCGAGGCTAGCTATGTCCACAGTCACCTTGTTGCTGGTCCTGTCGTCGTGGACGACAGGAGCCCCACCGATCACGGTCGGCACCACCAGACAGTTGTTCCTGGACGATTACCTCATCGCCTCCCGGCAGAACGTATCCCGAAAGATCCACCCGGCTCAGAAACACTCCGCCAATCCGGTGCTGGAGCCCACGGAACCCTGGGAAGGTGATACAGCCGCCCTCTACGGTTCGGTCATCCGCGACGGCGACAAGTATCGGATGTGGTATTACGCCTCTGGAAACGTCGCCTATGCGGAGAGCGAGGACGGCCTGCACTGGCGGAAGCCGGGGTTGGGTGTGATCGTGCAGGAAGGGCGGGATACCAACCTGGTCGTCTCGCGAGGCGACGCGGAAGGTTCGCCGGCTACGCTTCCGTATCTGTTGGAGAACTTCGGCGTCTTCCGCGACGACCGCGATGTCGACCCGAACCGCCGCTACAAGATGGGATACTTGAGCCTCCAGCGAGACTACACGGGACCTCAGCCGAGCCCCTTCCATCCGGGACAGCGGCGCGGCCTCGGTGTGGCGGCCAGTCCCGACGGCATCCACTGGAACTGCTGCGAATCCTGGGCCACACAGGCGACGTGCGACGGCGCGACCCACTGGATGTACGACCCCGTCAGCCGGCGCTACCTGTTGTACGGCCGTACGAAATTCGCCTCCGCCGACGTCCTCGCCGCCGTGGCCGACAAGCCGTGGCTGCACTTCTGGGGCCGTTCGGTAATCCGCGCCGAGTCGAAGCCCGACGATTTCCTGCACTGGGAGCAGGTCGAGCCCGATTCGGGGGAACTCGTGCTCACGGCCGACATGCAGGACCCGCCGGGCAGCGAGATCTACTCGATGATGGTGTTTCCCTATGAAGGCGTCTATATCGGCCTGGTGCAGATGTTCCACAAAGACCGGGACTCTTGCCGCCTGGAACTACAACTGGCGGTCAGCCGCGATACGCGGCGTTTCATCCGCGTCGGCGACCGGGCTCCCTTCATCCCGGTCGGCCCCCAGGGAAGCTGGGACCAATACAACAACTCCATCGCGACCGGCCCGCCGCTGGAAGTCGGCGACGAATTGCGGTTCTACTACGGTGGCCGAAGCAATCCGCACTCGCCCTATGATGCCCCAGACGCCGTGAGACGCGGCTGCATCGGGCTGGCGACCATTGCCCGCGATCGGTTTGTCTCGCTGTCGGCCGGTGACCAGCCTGGCCAGGTCCTGACCAGGCCCCTGCGACTCGACGGACGTGCCCTGCATCTGAACGCCGACGCTCGTGCCGGCCGGATCGTCGTTGAGGCGCTCGATGCCGCCGGAGAGGTTGTCGCCCGGTCCAAGCCCCTCACGTCCGATGCGCTCGACGCTGCCGTCCAATGGCATGGGAAAGAGCCGGATTGGATTGCATCCTCCGCGACGCTTCGGATCCGGATGCAGCAGGCGGATCTGTTCGCTCTGTGGTGCTCACCGCGTTGAATGGAAGTCCAGATCCCGATTGACTTCTTCAACGGGCTACTAGAGAAGGTTCACCCAACGTTCGAGAATGTAGGCCAACAAGGCGGTGGCCGGAATCGTCAGGACCCAGGCCCAGACCATGCGTCCTACGACGGTCCACTTGACCGCGTTGAGCCGTTTGGTCACGCCGACTCCCATGATCGAAGAAGAGATCACATGGGTGGTCGACAAGGGGACGCCGAAATGGCTTGCCGCCTGGATGAGGAGGGCGGCGGTCGTCTCGGCGGCGAAGCCGTGGATCGGCTGCAATTTGACCATCCGATGTCCGAGCGTGCGGATGATCCGCCAGCCGCCGCTAGCCGTGCCGGCCGCCATGGTCAGCGCACAGACGACCTTGACCCAGAGGGCCACCTCGAACTCGGGCGTGCGCAAGAAACCCAACCAGTCGGGCAGGGAACGGAAGACTTCCTCGTTGGTGGCGGTGAACAGGGTCAGGGCGATAATGCCCATTGTCTTCTGAGCGTCGTTGGTCCCGTGACTGAATCCCATCAGCGAGGCGCTGACCAACTGCAGCCGGCCGAACACGGAGCTGACGCGGCTGGGACGCCAGTTCTGCAGCAAGACCAGCAACAGCCCCATGACGAAGAAGCCGAAGATCAGCCCGAGGACAGGGGAGATGATCATCGGCAGAACCACTTTCGGCCACAGGCCCTCGACATGGCCCGCGGCAGAGACTTCCCACCAGCGGATGACCGACCAATCGTTGCCGGCGGAGGCCAGGGTCGCGCCGCACAGGCCGCCGATCAGGGCATGGCTGGAACTGGACGGCAGGCCCAGCCACCAGGTCAGGAGATTCCAGACGATGGCGGCCGCCAGGGCCCAGAAGACGGTCTCCAGGTTCACCTGGCCGGTTTTCACCAGGCCGCTGCCGATCGTGGTGGCCACGGCGGTTCCCCACAGGGCGCCGACCAGGTTGCAGAACGCCGCCAGGATGACGGCCTGGCGGGGGCTGAGCACTCGCGTCGAAACGACGGTGGCAATCGCATTGGCCGTATCGTGGAAACCGTTGATATACTCGAACGCCAGTCCGAACACGATCACGCAAAACACGAGGGTCATCGGTGCCGGTTCCGGAGTTCAGGAGTTCTTCAAGACAATCTGGAGGATTACGTTGCCGGCGTCGCGGTAGCGGTCGATGACCTTTTCGAGCAACTCCAACAGATCGCGAGTGGCGATCATCTCCAAGGCGGTATGCTGCCCGTTGTAGAGTTCGCCCAGGAGTTCGAGCATCAACCTGTCGGCCTCGCCTTCGCACTGGTGCAACACGAAGTTCTGCTCCTGGACCCGATCCAGGTGAAACCCGCGGCGCAGGCCGTGAACCATTTCGGACAAGGTGTCGGCAGCACGATCGAGGATCTCGATCTGCGGGCGGAAAACGTCGATGTGGAGCCCGGGTCCGAAGAGGAGCAAGTGCTCGGCGAATTTCTTGGCGACCTTGGTGATTCGGGATAAGGCGCGGGACAACGCCTCGATGTCTTCGCGTTCCAGGGGAGTCGTGAAGGTGCTGCACAACAACACCGTGATCTCCTGGTGGATCTGTTTCTCCTGCCTGCGGCTGGCGATGGACTTGTCCAGGGCCCGTCGGTTCTCGGGTTCATTCACCAGCTCGACCAGCGCGCGGATCGACTGCCGGGCTTCATCGGCCCCGGCCCCCAGCAGATCAAAGAACTGATCGCCATTGCGAAGGAAACGTTGGAGGGAAAACATATGGGAGGGCCGTCTAAAGTCGGAGGTCTGCCGGCGATACACCGGCGCTCTGTGGCGAAGCTTGGATCATATCGTGACGGTGTCAAAAACGCAACGGAGGCCGGCCCTCCCAGACGAGCGGTCGCTCCTTTCGCCTTGCGGCCCTGCCGCCCTAACCCGGATCATGGACAGACCTTTGTTGATCGCTCGTAGTTCGTTGCAGGCAAACAAGTTAAAGACAGGCCCCGCAAAGGCACCGTGTATTGGGTGGCACGCTCAGAGCGTAGCGATGGGCGTGGTGACCTGACCATCCACGCCCATCGCTACGCTTTGAGCGTGCCACCCATGACCAATCCGCCCTAAGTGGACGCGCCCGTTCACGTTCTGGACGTTCCAGCACCCCGCACCCGGGCTCAATGGAGGATGGCGGCACTGTAGTCTTCGGGCAGGCGCAGTTCGGTGAAGGTCATCCCGTCCCGGACCACGGTCGGCGTCTGGAAGTCCGTCCGTTCGCATCCCTGGTCGTCGAACACGTGCACTTCGTGCCGGCTCGAGTCGCCCCAGCCGAACAGTCCGCTGCGATTGGTCACGATCCGCTCCCGGGCGATGAGATATCCCTCGCCCAGTTCGATCGGCGTCGACGGGAACATGTAGCTCGTCAAATGCGGATGGGTGGGCACCACCGTCAGGTCGTTGTACCAGTAGTAAAGGCAGCCGAAGTTGAGCGCCCGCAGCATCACCCGATAGGCGTCCAACTCGCTTCGCTCGGTGAGGTGATCGCCCAGGGCGATGGGCGAGTAGGCCTGGGCCAGGCTGCAGCGGCTGATGCTGCCCGTCTCGACAAAGCGGGGGAAATGGAGCCGGAGCATGGTGCGGGTGTGCGGCTGGCCGTTGGCCACCAGGGGGCCGCGGGCCAGGATGCTCTCGGCCAGTTGCAGGCGGAAGGGCTGCGAGATCAATTCGACGGCGCTCTTGAGCCGGACGATCTTAAGGGTGCGAGGATCGATGTCGGCGCTGACGCCGTCCCAGGGCAGCCCGCCGCGGCCCTCTTCGGCCAGATGATACGCGTATTGATACCGGCTGTATTCAAACTCGTCCCAGTAGACCCCGTCGCAGCCCAGCCCGCCGGGCTGAGGGCCGAGGATCATCTCGACGTTGCGGGCCACGTCGCGGCCGAAGCGGTTCTCGTGGGTGGGCACGTAGAGGCGGTCGTAGGGCTTGCCGTAGTCGGCGTGGGTGCCGTCGGCCCGCAGCAGGCGGGCGTCGGCATACTTCTCCGGCGACTCGTCGAGCGTGTCGATGTAGCAATGGTAGTACTTCAGGTGCCTGACCTCGGGCGTCAGCTTGCGGAACCTGGCGATCTGCTCCCTGGACACCGACCAATCCATCTGCTGGAAGGTGGTGCCGTGGGGGTATCGGCCTTTGTGCCGCGGCCAGGAGATGCCGCCGGTGAGGAAATGGGCGTTCTTGAAGCGGACGAAATCGACGCACTCCTCGTCGGACCACTGGGTGGCGCCCAACCGTGGATCGGCACGCAAGAACGCAAAGGAGCCCGGGAGCGTGAAGTTCACATCCCGCAGCCGGCGCATGGCGTTGAGGAATGCATAGTAGTCGGCCGTCTCGGTGGGCAGAATGGCCCACTCGGCCGTGTAGGAAACGCCCGGCTTGAGGACCAACTGGTTGTCGGCCAGCCCGACCTGGTTCTCGGTGCTGAAACTGCTCACGTGGACCTGGAAGACGTCGTCGAGCGGCAGCACGCCCACGCCGACCTTTTCGGTTGTACCGTAGCTAGTGGGATTGGCCGGTTCGGAGTTGGTGTTGACCAGCGACGAGGGGGAGAGGCCCGCCAGCCAGACCTTCGTCCACGACGTCTCCCCGGTTACGCGATGGCGATGCATCAGCGGCAGGTTCTCGGCCGTGCGGTTGGTGAAGGTGTCGCGAACCACAATCCACTCGTCGTGCTGCTCGATCTGCTGCTTGTGGTCGAAATACACGTTGGAGCCGTGCACCCAGGTCGGCTCGGGCGTGGAGAACTCCGATTCCACGCGAAACGTTGCCCCGCCCAGACTGATTTCGGCCGTCCCGTCTTTCTGCCGGGCCAAACGGTAGTCGACCTTATGTTGCGAAGCCGGGCGGATCACGGGGAGCGGGCCGGTCGGGGCCGGACGCTTGGGACGGGGCGCTGCGATCTCGCGAACTTCCAGGCGAACGTCGGCCAGCACCAGGGTCTTGTTCATCTCGGCCGCGGCGAAATTATCGACGGTCAATTGGTTGTCGCCCGGCTGCACCAAATCGGTCACCCGCAACTCGTAGCGGCACAGCTTGGGCCCGCTCCGCAGGGCGTAGCTGGGGTGTTTGTTGGGCGACTCGAAGTCGGGACAGTAGGGCACGTTGAACATCTCACCGGCAGCGGGCGACATCATAGCGCCGTTGACACGCGGCTCCGGTCCCTCCCAGTTGACCAGCCGGGCGCCGTCGAGCGGTTGGCCGTTGAGCAGCAGGCGCATCCCGCGGGTGTAGCCGGCCGGGCGCGGCGAATCGAGCCGGGCTTTCAACATGAGGACCAGCTCCTTGCCGGCCGGAACGGTCGGGCCCTGGAAAGCAATCTCCTGCTTTCCGCGGACGGGCACGTCGGCGGCAGCCAGCAGATCCTGGCCGCGGACCACGGTGGGCGGCACGCCGTCGGAGCCGGCCAGCACGGCCGGGAGGAGCCGCTCGATCTCCTTCTGCCAGGGCTGCGCCCGGAGGGTGAGCATCTTCTCCTGGACGGGCGTGGGGCTGTCGGTGTCGGAGACGGCCACCTCGATGCCCGTTTCGAGCCCCGTGGCCGGGTGCAGATCGGGTTTCTCCACCAGTTGGCCCAACAGCGGCCATGGGATCGAGGCTTCGAGGGCGTACCCCTTGTCGGTCTTCTGCGCGGCCACGAGCACGCCGGCAGCGCCCGGCCCTTCCGGCTTGAAGACGACTGCCTCGGCCGGAATATCGGTCAACGGGTCGCCGGTCTGCTGGAAATTGCCCGGACTGAAGCCCAACTGGACCTGGCCGGGGCCCATGAACGTTCGTCCGGGCGGCGATTGGGGCGCCAGGTCGAGATAGAGTTCAACATGATCACCCCGAAACATGGTCCGGTTGCGGAGAGACTGGTAATGCTGGTCGTCGGTCACGTCGACGGCCAGGTAGAGGTACTCAGTCCGCCAGGCCAGCCACACCCGGGCCGAGAGGTCGGCGGCCGAGGTCCACTTTTCCGGACTGTAGCCGCAGTGCTCCTTGGTGTCGAGCACGCAAACGTTGGGCACGGCCTCCCATTCGTCGAGCCGCCCGTCGATGGCCGGGGGCGGATCGGGCTTGAGGGGGATGCCGAGCACGGCGGCTTCGTCGGCGACTGCGGCGGCTGTCCCTAGGATCAGTGTTGCTACCAGCGTGACGCAGGGGATGTTCTTCATGAAACTCTCGTGGTTGGCACGGTATCTTGGTGTCAAGATGTGCGTTAGCTTGACCAAGTTACACGTCCGGCCGGGTGAATCAAGACCCGGCCGTGTGAGAGACGAGGAACCGCGATAGGCGTGAAGGCCGGGAGAGCGCGGAAGGGACAGGGCATCTGGCTGAAGTGCTCGCGGATTCTTCGTGTGGTGGATTGGGCCTTGTGCGGGCATGGTGAGGTGGCTCCAGTTTGACAGACACTCCAAGTGCTTATTCCAGCCGTTATAC
>ERZ764778.1285-NODE-1285-length-26238-cov-4.557117_pt1 | contig 26238 bp, 22 predicted proteins | sample MGYA00374951_ERZ764778 | MGnify/ENA primary metagenome ERZ764778 (study PRJEB28918, sample SAMN05720193) | bioreactor metagenome | isolation source: Anaerobic biogas reactor | place: USA:Washington, USA | collected 2015-08-08 ...
TTGTGCGAAAGAGGGGTCTTCCTTATACTTAGTCGGCTCAGCGGCCGCGGCCGTCGCGGCCCAATCGAGTGGATGCGAAGCGATTTGTATTCCGGCAGTATTCAAGCCAAGTGATAGGAGTTGATGCATGGACCTCAAGACCCTCGTGCACGATCGTGCAATCGAAATCGGCAAGTTATCGGCGCGGATGACCACCAAGGCCGAATCCGGACACCCCAGTTCGGCTTTGAGCCTGGCCCACATCGTCAGCCTATTGATGTACAAGCACATGCGCTACGATCCGAAGGACCCGTGGAACCCGGCCAGCGACCGCCTGGTGCTCTCCGAGGGCCACGCGGTGCCGATCGTCTACGCCGCCTACGCCGACCTGGCGGGCGTGGTGGGCAAGTCCAAGTCGGCGGCCCGCGAACTGGTGATCGGCGACGTCGATACGCTCCGCGAGATCGACAGCGTCCTGGACGGCCATCCCAACCCCGCTGAGGGGTTCCCCTTCTTCGACGCCGCCACCGGCTCGCTGGGGCAGGGGCTTTCGGCGGGGGCCGGATTGGCTCTGGCCGCCCGGCTGGCCAAGCTCGACAAGAAGATCTACGTGATCTGCGGCGACGGCGAGTCCCGCGAAGGGCAGATCTGGGAGGCCGCCGATTTCATCGTCGATCAGAAGATCACCAACCTCTGCGCCATCGTCAACTGCAACGGCCAGGGCCAGGCCGACTACGTATCACCCCAGCAGTCCCAGTCCACCCTCGCCGCCAAGTTCAAGGCGTTCGGCTGGCAGGTAGCCACGGTGGATGGCCATAACGTCGAACAGCTCGATGAGGCCCTCGCCGAGGTCGGTAAGACCAAGACCCCGTACGTGATCCTGGCTGCGACGGTCAAGGGCTGGGGCACCGACGAGCTCAAGGACAAGTCCAATCACGGCAAGCCCTTGCCGGAAGACAAGTTGGAGAAAGTCTACGGCGATCTGGACGCCATGCGGGCCAAGCTCGGGGTTCCCGCCGAGGTCAAGAGCGAGCAGTTTAGGCCCGCCAAGCCCCAGGCCGCCCAGCCGCAGTTCAAGGGCGCGACCGGCAAGCTGGGCGACCCGGACTTCGACCAGCTCCTCCAGGGCGACGGTTTCCTCAAGAGCTGGCAGGCCAAGAAGAAGATCGCCAGCCGCCGGGCCTACGGTCTGGCCCTTCGCGAACTGGCCAAGCTCGACGACCGCGTGGTGGCCATCGACGGCGACGTGAGCAACTCGACCTTCGCCAACTACCTGACTAAGGTCTTCCCGGACCGCTTCTTCGAGGGCAAGATCGCCGAGCAGAACCTGATTTCGGTGGCGGCGGGTATGGCGGCGGGCGGTGCGATCCCCTTCGCGTCCAGCTTCGGGAAGTTCCTGGTCCGGGCCTACGATCAGATCGAGATGGCGCTGATTACCCGTGCGAACATCAAGATCGCCGGGTCGCACATCGGTATCTCACTGGCCGCTGACGGTCCCAGCCAGATGGGCTTGGTGGACATGACGTTCTTCCGCTCCCTGAGCAGCGCCAAGGAAAACGGCAAGCCGCTGGCGGTGATCTTCAACCCCAGCGACGCGGTCAGCGCCTACAAGATGGTGCAGATGGCCGCTGATTATCCGGGCATGGTCTACATCCGGACGATGCGGCCGGACACCGTGCTGCTCTATAAGCCGGCTGAGACCTTCGAGATCGGCGGAGCCAAGGTGCTCGATGAGGGTTCGGACCTGACCATCGTGGCCACCGGCTATATGGTCCACGTGGCCCGCGCCGCGCTCGGCAAGCTCAAGGAGCAGGGTGTAAAGGCCGGTCTGGTCGATGCTTACAGCTTCCCGCTGCAGTCCGAGCCGATCCTGGCGGCGGCCAAGGCTTCCGGCGGCAAGATCCTGACCCTCGAGGACAACTACATCGGCGGGCTGGCCTCGAACGTGGCGGAGATCGCCGCTGCGGTCGGCAATATCAAGGTCAAGTCGATGTTCGTCGAGCGGGTGCCCAAGTCGGGCAAGAGTCCGGAAGACCTGCTGGCCTACTGCGGCCTGAGCGTCGAGGACGTGGTTCGCGAGGCGAAAGCCGCGGCCAAGTAGGACTCAGCCGACGTTTGCGAAGAAAAAACCGGCCCCGGACCCACGTTCGGGGCCGGTTTTTTTGCGCAAGTGTTTAATCGAACGTGCGTTAAAGTGGAGTTCGAACTCGTTGGGCCGCGGCGATTTTCCCCCTTGACAGGGCCTGCCTTTTCCTGTAACATAGGTCTTCAGTCTGGGAGAGAGAGTAGTTCGAGAGCACTTGGGAGAGAGAGTAAAAGTCTTTCCCAAGTGTTTTTTTGCCCGCCGATTACGAAGCCGTTCGTACTCAGATTCACTTCCCTGGAGTCAAAGAATGCGGTGGAAGGTACTGTTGCGGATCAGTCGGGTTCGATCGTCACGGTCAGGCTGGCCGACTGGAACTGCTCCTGGTACAGTTCCGCCCGCTCCTTGTGACAGACCAGCAGCACGGCCAAGCCGGCGTTGTGGGCTTCGAGCGCCTTGATGACCGCCTCTTCGGTTGAAAGCGGCGTGAGTTTGGCGATCGTCTCGACCACATACTCCATGTAGTTGACGTCGTCGTTGTGGAGAATCACCTTGTAGGGAGGGGGCGTGTGGGTCTGTGGACGCGCTTCGTCCACCGCGGTCGGTTTTTCCTGCTCCTGTGTCATGGTTTCACAAGCCAAAGACTAATCCAATGTTATATAATACGCACGGAGATTATAGGCTGCAAGTCGATGACGGAAACCGGACGGCGATACAGGTTTGGACCTCGGATGCGCATCCGGGCCGAACGGGAGTTCGCCGAGGTCTACCGGACCGGACGGCGGGTCAAGCTCGGGCCGATGGTGGTGATCCTGCAGCCCAACCGTCTGGGTCATCCGCGTCTGGGGATCTCAGCCCCCAAGCGGCTGGGCGGGGCGGTCGTCCGCAATCGGGTCAAGCGGATGATCCGCGAGGCGTTCCGGCTCAGCCAGCACGAGCTGGGCGCGATGGACATCGTCTGTGTGCCGCGGAGCGTGCCGGAGTCCGTGGATCAGGTGGCCCGGATTTTAAAAGACGCCGCCGCACGAGTTGAAAAGTAGTTGAGCGTTGCTTGAAGGCACGGCGATGAATTGGATGGACCGGGCCGTTTCACGGCTGCTGATCGGACTGGTGCGGGTCTACAAGGCCACCCTGAGCCCGCTTCTGGGCGGCCAGTGCCGGTTCGTGCCCACCTGCAGCGACTATTTCGTGACGGCCGTGCGCAAGTACGGTCCGTGGCGAGGGGCACTCAAGGGGCTTTACCGGATTCTTCGGTGCAACCCGTTCTGCAAGGGCGGCTACGACGAGCCTTAAAGAGGCATTCAGGAGCAGAGGCTGGTGAACTTGAAGGTGGATCTGGCGGGTTCGGCGTCGGTGCTGGTGATCGGGGCCGGCGCGGCTGGCGGGAATGCGGTGGTGCGTCTGGCCGAGCGGCTGCGGCAGGATGGCGAAGAGGATCTTGCCAAGCGGGTGTTGTGGGTCAGCAACAGTTTTGCCTGGGGCACGTCGCGTTGCAGCGGGTCGGACAAGCAGACGTACTACAAGCTGGGCACCTCGCCGGCGGCAGCCGTTGCGGCGGTCGAGTGGGCGGCGACGTTGACGCGAGGCGGGTGCTGCCATCACGATACGGCTTTGGTCGAAGCCGTCGGTTCGCTGCGGGAGTTCTATCACCTGGTCGATCTTGGCGTGCCATTTCCGCACGATGCGTTCGGGGCGTTCGCTGGGTACCAGACCGACAACGACCCCTATCAGAGCGCGACGTCGGCCGGTCCGCTGACCAGCCGGTACATGAGCGAAGCGCTGGAGGCCAAGGCCGAGCGGCTCGGTGTGCCTCGGCGCGATGGCCTTGAACTGGTGGACCTGGAGCGCCGTGGCGATCGGTGGGTTGGCGTCTTTTTCGACCTGAACGCCGCCCGCAGCGGCGAGACGAGGCTGGTTGCCATCGACTCGCGGTTCGTCGTCGTGGCCACCGGCGGACCGGGTATGCTGTTTGCCACGCGCGTCTATCCGCCCGGCATCTTCAGCGTTCACGGGCTGCTGCTGGCCCGTGGCGCGGCGGGCGTGAATCTTTCGGAGTGGCAGTTTGGATTGGCGTCGGTCAGGCCGCGATGGAACGTTTCGGGCAGTTACCTCCAGGCGATCCCGCGACTCTTCAGCGTGGACGAGCATGGTGCCGAACGCGATTTCCTCAACGACTGCCTGCCGCGGATCGAGCGCCAGGCGTCGCTGATTTTCCTGAAGGGCTACCAGTGGCCGTTCGACGTGGACCACCTGCCGGACGCCTCGTCGCTGGTGGACCTGGCTGTCTATCGCGAGCAGCTTGCCGGCCGGCGGGTCTTCCTCGATTTCCGAGCCAATCCGCGCAGCGACGCCGGACGCTTCGCCATCGAAGCGCTCCAGCCTGAGGCCCGCGACTATCTCCAGTCGCGAAGCGCGACACACGAGACGCCGTACGAACGGCTGGCGGCGATCAATCCGCCCGCGGTGGAGTTCTACCGCGAGCATGGCGTCGATCTGCGAGTCGAGCCGCTGGAGATCGCCGCCTGCGCCCAGCACAACAACGGCGGCATTCAGGTCGATCTCGACTGGCAAAGCGACCTGCCGGACCTGTACGTGGTGGGCGAGTTGGCGGGCACGCACGGCGTCCGCCGGCCCGGCGGATCGGCCCTCAACGCCGGCCAGGTCGGCGCGCACCGCGCGGCGCGGGCGATCTTCGATAGGCTGCGGCAGATGAAGGACGGCGGATCGGCGGCAATCGATTCGCAGGAGTTGAGTGGCCGCTATAGCCGGAAACTCGACGGCAAGCTTTCGGGCCGGGAAGTGATCGGGCGGGTGCAACTGGCGATGGACCGCGCCGCCCGCGTGATGCGCGAACGGGGGCAGGTCGAGCGGACGCTGGACGAGTTGAGCGGGCTCTACCGCCAGGCCCGGACCGACGGCTGGCGAGGCGACAGCGCCGAAGCGGCCCGCGACGCGTTCCGGGCGGAGAACCTGCTGCTGACCGCCATCGCGTACCTTCAGAACATCCTGGCCTACCTGCAGGCCGGCGGCGGCAGTCGCGGCTCGGCGCTGGTCCGATCCGACCAAGGCAAACCGATCCACGAAAAGCTCACCGATCCCGATGGTCGGCCGTGGCGCTATGTCCCGGAGAACCAGGACCTGCGCGGCTGTATCTTCGCCACCCGCTTCGATCCAAACCACTCTCATTTCTTCCGAACCGAACGGATTTCCGTCCGCCGGTGCGACTACCAGCCTGAGCCATTTGAGAAAGTGTACATGAAGTGCCTACAGTCGCGGCAGGGTCAGGCCGCCGTCGACGTTGATCACGGCGCCGGTTGAGAATGGCAGGAGGTCCTGAGCGATCGCGCGGATCGCTTGGGCGATGTCCCGCGGCGTGCCCCATCGCTGTTGAGGGACCAAGCCGTCGGCGATCAGGGCGTTGTATTTGTCCTTCACGCCGGCTGTCATGTCCGTTTCGATGATACCTGGTCGGATCTCAAAGACGCCGATGTCTTCGGCGGCCAGGCGGACCGCGAACAGCCGGGCCGCCATCGAAAGGCCCGCTTTGCTGATGCAGTAGTCGCCGCGGTTGATCGAAGCCGCCTCGGCTGAGATGCTCGTGACGAAGACGATCTTCGGCCGGTAGCTGCCGATGCGGCCCTTCAGCTCCAGCATCCAGTTCGCCACCGCCTGGGTCAGGAAGTAGGGGCCCTTGAGGTTCGTCTCGATCAGCCGGTCGAAGCTCTCCTGCGATGCTTCGAGGATGTCAGCCCGCACCGATGGGGCCTGGCCGGCGTTGTTGACCAGCAGGTCGATCCGCCCGAACCGCGAACGGAGCTCCTCGACCAGCCGTTGCCGGTCCGCGTCCAGACCGATGTCGGCTTGGAACGCAGCCGCCTCGCCGCCGGCGGCGACGATCCGATCGACCAGTTGCCTCGCCTCGTCGGCTGAGCGACGGTAATTGACGGCGACGCGGTAACCGATCGAACCGAGCATCTCGGCGATGCCGCAGCCGATGCCGCGAGACCCGCCGGTCACCAAGGCCACGGGTTTGTCAGTCACTGCAATCCTCCTGAACAAGCCGCTGCGGAAGCGTACTTCGCGAGGATACCAGATCGTGCCGGCCGTTGGAAGGACGCTCAGCGGACGATGCTGCCGGGGGGCACGTCGGATTCCGGATGCAGCAGGATCGGGCAGCCGGCCACGTCGGCGGCCAGGATCATGCCCTCCGAGGCCAGGCCGCGAAACGTTCTGGGGGCCAGGTTCACCAGCACCGGCACGAGCTTGCCCTCCAGGTGCGAGGGCGAAAAGAACTCGGCCATCCCGGCCACGATCTGCCGCGTGTGATCTCCCAGATCGACCCGCAGCCGGATGAGCTTGTCGGCGCCCTCGACCTTCTCAGCCGAGACGATCCGGCCGATCCGGATGTCCAGCCTGACGAAATCATCGAACGAAACGGCGTCTTTCACCTGATGTCTCCTGCACGAGTCTTGTCTGGAAAAGGCTCTCTACCACATATCCCGCGCCACCGCGGTACGAAGCATGCTATTGTGGCCGATTGACTTCCGTCGGCAAGCCTTGAAATCCCGCAGGTCGGGTCCGAGAATAACAAACAAGCGTCGATGCGGCGCTTGAAGGAATCGGGTAAGTTAGCCGGAGACAGTCACATGCATTGGACCTTTGCCATCAACTTCTTTGTCGCGCTGCTGGCGATCGTCAATCCGCTCAGCAAGATCCCGGTCTGGTTCCAAGCCGCCGACTTTGAGCAGCGCAAGGTCCGCTGGACGCTTGCCCTGCTGATCATCGCGACCGGAACCGCCATTCTGCTGATCTTTCTTCTGGGCGGTCAGCCGATGTTGGACGCGTTCGGCATCGACCTGCCCAGTTTTCGCATCGGCGGCGGCATCGTCATCCTGATCGTCGGGATCAATATGCTCTACGGCCGGCTCATCTTCATCGATCCCGAGACGCAGGACAAGGAGGGCTCCGCCTACCAGCAGGCCAAGGTCCGTTTCCGCGAGGTGGTGGTTCCGCTGTCGATTCCCATGATCGCCGGGCCCGGTTCGATTTCCACCGTCATCATCTACGGTTCCAACGCCCAGACGTGGCTCGACCAGGCGATGCTCGTCGTCGGTCTCGGCGTCGTCATGTTCATAACGCTCCTGACCCTGCTGTTCGCCCATCCGATCTATCAGATGCTCGGCGAGACGATTCCACGGGTGCTCACCCGGGTCTACGGCCTGATCCTGGCCGCGGTCGCCGCCCAGTTGATTACCGAGGGGCTCTCCGAGGTCTTCCCCGCCTGGACCCACGTCGCCGGATGAGGTGTGAGACGCACCGGGCCGCCGCGGCGTTTGCCTCTTCGCTACTTGTTTCCCGCAGCCGCCTTCGTCGCGGCCAAACGCTGGGCGGTCGCCGTCAGGTTCGCCTCGCGGACGCGCCGGACGTAGTCCCATTTGGGCGTGTCGGTCACGTCGACCAGACCCCACGCGTAGGCTTCGCCGTACTGCAGGGCGAGCTCCTTTCCGTGTGAGCGGCCGAGGCATGACTGGTCGTGATGACAGAACAGAAATGCGCCGACGCAGTGCGGGTTTTCAGCCGCCAGCGCCATCCACCGCTGATACTCGCGGCCCGCCTGTTCGTCGGTCCGGACCTCGCCCCAGTTCGTCCGCACGGCGAAACCGCGGCGGGCGTCGTAGGATGGCGCGTAGCCGAATTCGCCGCACAGCACAGGCTTGTCCGTCTCGGCCATCATCTTCACCAGCGTCTCGTGGGCGAAGTCGTGGGCGTAGTGGTCGTAGCCGATCAAGTCGCAATGCCGCGAGATGATCTTCCAGTCGGCTGAGTATCCCCAGATCGCCCGCCATCCGGGAATCCAGAATCCGCAGTACAGGTGGTTCGGATCGTGCTTCTTGATCGTCTGGTAGACGAACGCGTAGTAGCGGTCGGCGTAGAACTGGCGCAAGGTTTCGGCGTCGCCGGGCGAGACCGACGGTTCAGCGGCGTAGAGCGTCTCGATGCTCGCAGCGTTTTGAACCTTCCACGCCTCAGCCAGCTTGCTCATGTCGCTTCCGTACAACGTTGTCAGGGCGTGGTCCACCAAGGCGCGCTTGGCCGGCACATCCGCCGCCATGGCCAGGATCTTCTCGACGTCGCCCTTATGGATCAGTTCCTCATCCTCGTTGCCCAGCGACAGGCCGATGATCCACGGATTCTCGCGATACTGCTCGCACTGCTGGGCCAAATGCTTTTCGAAGACCTCGCACACATTCGGATCGAAGACGTCCGGGTGGCGCACCAGCACCGGAATGCCTGCCCGGTTCAGCACCACCATCCACGAGAACGCGATCGGGTCCGGGTTCTGCCGCGCCCATTTGCCGCCGCCGCTGAAACCCCACGCCTTCATCCGACGGAACGTAATCTCGTTTTTCCTCGTCCGCCACGGCTCACCGTACTTGCGGATCAGATTGGCGGTAATCGGCAGGAAGAAATCCACCCCTTCGTGTCCCCAGGCGTTCGGCATCCACGCTTCGGCGAACGGCCCCTCCCGCGGCGGCAGCCATTCGAAGAACGATTCCCGTCCGGTCACCGACGTCGGCGGCCAGCGTGTGTCCGCATCCAAGCCCACGCCGCAGAGACCGACGTAAAAGCACGGATGGCCCTCCGGCGAGATCAGCCAATAGAACCCGTCTCGCCGAACGACACGGAAGAAGCCCGTAGCCTCCTGCTTCCATCCGGCCTCGACGCAGCCGCCGTATTTGTCGTAGCCGCTCGGCGCGGGCCAGTCGGCCAGAACCTTCTCCTCCTCAGCGATCCGGTTTCGCAGGTCCTCGTCCGATCGGACCTTGCCCGGCCAGTCATCGTGCCGCCACTGGCCGTAGGCGTCGACGTAAGGGGCATGGTCGGCGAGCGACGGGCGGCGGATGATCTTGATGCGAGACTCGATCACCAGCGTGTCGTCCGCCGCGAGTTCCAGCGGAAGGCTCAGGCTCTCCGAGGGCAGGTAGTCGGCCACCAGAAACTCCGGAACCGTGCGCTCGGCTGAAGGGAACTCTATATCTCTGAAGACCGTTTCGTTGTGCGTGACCGTCATCGCGATCGGCACGAAAATGTAGTCGGCCTCGTCCGTGTAGCCCTGCGGGCGGTGGTTGATCAGCAATGAGTCGTTCGTCGGAGCGAACCCCGCCTCGATCTCCTTGGCGCACTGGCTGTCGATCCAGAATCCGAAGCTCTTCGGCCCGATCGTCGCTTTCACCTGGTAGGTGTGATCGGCTTCGAGCCGGCCGTCGTAAAACGCGTAGTTCCACCGCCCGCCGTCCGCGACCGCCAGCACGAACCGCATGCCGTCGTCAAGCCGGCAGGGCCCTTCCGCGGAGGCGTCCTCGAAGGCCAGGCAGAATCCCGTATTCTTCGCCCAATCCCGCTGGGCTGCGATCCAGAATCGGAATTGCCCCGCCGTCGCGCGGCCGCACAGAACCAACAGGGCGCCAATCGCCGCAATCACTATTCTCCGCCGCATCGAATACGACTCCGATTCCGTATCTACCAGATGAAGAAATCTCGCGGCGTCGGATACACCGGCGCCACGTGCCAATCGACCCACAGTATGTTCGTTTCGCCGCGATGCCGCGTCGAAATGTGCCGGTAGAACACCGGGTACTCCGGCAGCCACTGGATGTAAATAAACGAGTCCGATGAGGTCGGTTCGCCGTCGGCCACCCACGCCACCAGACCCAGCGGACGCTGGATCGACGCCAGCCGTTCGGACACCGGCATCGCGCCCGAATAGCCCGCGATGCCGTAGTTCGAACCTTGACTGCCGTGATAGGCGATCTTGTAGTCGTTCTGATGATACCCATAGCTCCCAGTCGGACCCGGCACCGACGGGCACGCGTACACCGGCGTCCAGTTATCGCCCATCCACGGGCTGTTGAGCTTCTTGGCCGTCGCCGCCAGGTACTTCGAGAGCAGCACCTTCCAGAGATTGGCGTTTCCCGTCATTCCGCCCGCTGGGAACCAGTCGGAATTCTCGTACAGATAGCTCTGCGTGGCCACGCCCACCTGCCGCAGATTGCTCATGCACGCCACCGCCCGCGACTGCTCCCGCGCCGCCGCGAGGGCCGGCAGCAGGATCGAGACCAGCACGGCGATGATCGCCACCACCACCAACAGCTCGATCAACGTAAACGATTTCGGATTTCGGATTTCGAATTTCGGATTTGCGGAAGAGGCAGTTCGGCGGCTCATGTCCGTTTTCCCAAATCAGCAATCAGCAATCGGCAATCAACAACTCCCCCGTCGATCCTCTGATCACCAGTTCCACCGGCAGGTAGCGCGGCTCATCGATCGCCGTTCCGGCGGCCACCTCGTCGAGCATTTCCATCGCCATCTCGACGGCTTTGGTGCGGCAGACCCGCACGGTGGTCGCGGGCGGATCGATATGGCCGGCCAACGCCAGATCGTCGGTGCCCACCAGTGAGAAATCCCGACCGGCCGCCAGGCCACGCTCGCGGAGCACCGCGTAGGCCCACGGCAGATGCGGGTCGGAAACGATTGCCGCGGTCGGCTGGTCCTCGCCGTCCAGCACCGCCGCGAAAGCCCGCTTGAACGGCGTCTCGAAGTAGTCGCCGTAGGCCACCCAGCCGTCGCGCACCGTCAGTCCCCGCTCGGCCATCAACTTGTAGAACGCCTCACGCCGCAGCACGTGGTCCCGGTGCATCACCCGCTCGTCCACCACGTGCAAATACGCGATCCGCTCGTGGCCCAACGACCAGAGGTGCTCCAACTGCAGCCGCACCACGGCTTCGGCGTCGATCAGGATCGTCTGGCGGCCGGTCAGGCTCCGCTCGGGAAACAGGCTCACCCACGCCACGTGGTGCGTCTCAGCCGCCCGGACGATCTCCGGATGATTTTCGCCCACGATGATGCAGCACATCATCTCCGGCCGGCCAGACAACTCGCCGAGACCCTCGTAGGAACTGCCGATGTGAAATTCATGCACGCGGATGGCCTGGCCCCGCTGGGTCGCCCGACGGGCCAGCCGGTCCACGAGTTCCGAATGGAAGCTGACCTCGCGCAGCGCCCGGCCCTCCGGCACACCGCAGTAGATCAGGTCGATCACCGGCGAGGGCAACGTCGTCCCGGCCTTGCCGCTCTTGAAGAGCCCGCGCCGCGGCACCCGCTCGATCAAGCCGGCGGCGCTGAATTCCCCGAGTATCTGGTCCACCTTGGCCTGGCTGGCCCCGCACACTCGCATGATCGACCGCACCGAGGGCAGCGCCTCACCCTCCCGCAGCCCCACCAGACGCCGCTGGACATACCGCCGCAGCGCCGCCGTTCGATCTCCGGATGTCGTCAGCATCCCGCATCGCTCCTGTATCAGAATTGTATTTATTGTGACAGTCAGCCCCCAAAAATGCAAGTCCCAGCCGGTAATTGCCTTAATGCGTTAGTAAACAAAGACTTAGAAAGAGTGAATTCCGCGGGAAAGACGGTTGCCAACGGCAGATTGCTCAATCATAATCATTCCGCGCCGGCTGCGGCGATGATGCCCGCCGAATGAAAGGACCGCGATCATGTCCCGCGATTTTCGACTGGAAGCGTTGGTGGATTTCCTGGACGACGCGATCGTCACACCGTTTCCCCTCACCGCCGCTCATCTCGACTCGATGATGGCTTTGCTCAAGGCGCGTGGCATCCGGCGGGTCAGTTGGGGCTACTATGCCGACGCACGCGGGGGCTATCGCGGACCCGGCAAGACGGGGGGACCCTTTGCGGACTGGCACAACATCACTCGGACCTATCAGGGATTGGGCAATCCGCTGAAGGTCGCCGCCGAAGCCGCCCATCGCCACGGCTTGGAGATCTACGCCTACTACAAGCCCTACGAGACCGGCCCAGCCGCAGCCCTGCCCGAAGGTTCGCCCGAGGCGGCGGAATTCGGCCTGGTCGACCAGATCGGCGGCCGACTCTGCTGGTTCGATCCCTTCGTCGTGCAGAATCCCCACCTGCGGATCAAACGCCGCACCGACGATCTGCCCGCCAACGTGGCGACCCGACCGGTCTGCGCCATCCGACTGATCAAGAAGGACGACACTCCAACCCGCATCACCGCTGAGCATCTGCAGATCTGGACCAGCCCGGACAACTACCGGTACAAGCCGCTCCGCGTCAAATTCGACCTCCAGGAGAGCGTCGAACCGTCGTCGCACGAGGTGGTGGACATCCAGAATAATGTCCTCACGCGGAAGGGCGATCCGGTCCGCGTGCTGACGCTTTCGGGTTTCTCGCTGACCGACAAGTACATCCTGGTCACCACGGACTTCGAGGACGAGACGGGCGATTTCACCAACAGCGGCGACGACATCCTCCGGCCGCTGGACGCCGACGGCGGCGAGATCCCCTGCGTCTTCGCCCCCGGCCACGCCATCTACTTCTCGGAGGAATCCGATTTCCGCAACTGGGGTTTGGGATTCGACCATGGCTACGGCCGGAGAACCATCACCCTCGATGTCTCGAACGCCTCGGGCAAGACGGGCCTGATCGCCTTCGCCCGCGGGCGCAACGACTACCTGCCCGGCGCCCTGTGCGAGACCGAGCCCGCCGTTCAGGAGTTCTGGCTCCGATGCCTCGACGAGATCATCGCCGCCGGGGTTGACGGCGTCGATTTTCGGGATGAGAACCACAGCACCCACACCGACTTCCCGCACGACTACGGCTACAATGACGTGGTTCTGGCCGAATGCCGGCGTCGCGGCGGGATCTCACCGGCCGCCGTCGCGGCCGTCCGCGGCGATGCGTGGACCGAATTCTACCGAAAGGCCAAGGCCAAACTCGCCGCTGCGGGCAAGCGGATGCGGATCAACTTCCAGGTCGATTTCCTGCGGCCGAACCCGCCCGCCGGACGATGGCTGGCCTACCCGTTCAACCTCGACTTCCAGTGGCGGCGATGGATCGATGAGGGCCTGCTCGATGAGGCCATTCCACGATTCTTCTCCTGCCCCTTCGAGTGCCTCTACAACGACGAGATCACCAAAGAGATCATCGACCGCTGCCGCAGCCGCAACATTCCGCTGACGGTCAACCGCTACGTCCACTGGAACGATCTGGCCGGCGAGCTTCGCCGCGTCCGCGACGACGAACGGTTCTGCGCGTTCGTGTTCTATGAGACCTGTACGTACCTGCGCTATCAGCCGGACGGCACGTGCCGCTTGGAGATGGAGCCGGTCGAGAAGGCCCTGCGCGAATTCGCCGAATCGCGGTAGCCGATCCGCCGACTATTCGCGGCCGCTCTCGCGCCGGCGGTACTCGCGCGGGCAAATTCCCCGTTCGGCCCGAAAGACCCGCGAGAAATGATACGGGTCCTCGAAGCCAACCTCCCGCGCGATCGCCTCGATCCGCGTTGTGGTCTGCCGCAGCAGGAAGCAGCTCCGGTCTATCCGCACCTGCCGCAGATAGCGCACGGGCGACCGGCCCGTCGCTTTCCGGTAGAGCCGTCCAAGATGGTCCGGGCTCAGATGCACCGCCCGGGCGATCCGGGCCAGGTCCACGTCCGGCCTGCGATAGTTGAGCTCGACGAACCGCATCGCCTCGCGCACCGCCTCCGGCAACGGGGCGTGCGACGAAGGTCCGCCGGCCTCCTCGAGCACGCACGCGGTTAGGTGCAGGAACGCTGCCTTCATAAACACTTCCGCCGGCCGGTCCGCGTTCCGACCTCGCCCGCCGGCGAACTCCGCCCGCGGCGGATAGCCCGGCGAGACCCGCCCGCTGCGCCCGCACTCCGTCGCCAGGTGCTCGAACGCCGCCACCATCCGCTGCGGATGCTCGACCGGCCAGGTGCCAAATAGCGGCGTCTCCCGGCAGCCCGCGAACTCCGGCGATTCCGCGACGTCCAGAAACACGCACCATCCGCGAAACCGCTGCGGGCCGACCGCGTAGTTGCCGTGATGCACGCTCAGCAGCCCCACATGCCCATTCGGAAACGCGAAGACTTCCGGCCCCATCCGCAGCGCCGAACACTCGCCCTCGAACATGTAGACGAGTTCCAGGTACGGCGCCGGGGCGGTCGCCCAGCCGCTGCCGGTTCCCACATACACCAGCGGCAGCGCCGCGGACCGTTCCGCCAGGGCAATGACGTTTTCCACAGCAGCGCAGTCTTTATCCATCTCCATCTGACTCCACGCATGCAATCCACAACATCTGTATGCTACCGTATACGCTGGATTGTCACAATCGGATGTTTCCGGCCATAGACCGGTTTCGTCCAGTATTCGCCCGAACCTCCACGACGGCGGCGGACTTCGAACCTCCAGCCGACCGGAGGGAGGGCAGCAAAGTCTCAAGCGTGCCTCCCGAGTCTGACGATAATGGGAATGTTCACATGACTATTACGTCCGATAACTACAGAATGCGGAGGCGTCAATGGCTAACGTACTGCTGATGGTCCCGCCACTGACGCCGAAAGAACTATTCGTCCGCGGATCGGGCAGTTCCGCCAGCCTGATTCCCCCCCTCGGGCTGGCCTACATCGCCGCCCATCTGCGACGGGCCGGCCACCGGTGCCGGATCATCGACGGGATTGCCGACCCTCAGCCCGTCGAGACGCTGTGCGAGGAGGCCAAACGCTTCGACGTGATCGGCATGTCCGTGGTCAGCGCCTACGCCATCCGCGCCATCGAGCTGATCGGGGCGATCAAAGCGAGCGGGTGCTCCGCCCCGATCGTGGTCGGCGGCCCTCACGTGACGGCTTTGCCGGACTCGCTGCTGGCCTGCGGGGCCGACGTCGCCGTGGTGGGCGAGGGTGAACTGACGATGTGCCAGCTCGTCGAGGAGCTGGCGACCGGCCGGCCGAATCTGCCCGGCGTCAAGGGCATCGCGTATCGGTCGGGCGACCGGACGGTCGCCACGGGCCGCCGTGAGCTTATCCACCCGCTGGACCAACTCGATTTGCCGGCCCGAGACCTGCTGCCCATGGACCGGTATCACACCAGCATCGCGCGCTCGAGCCATCAGCCGTCGCACTCCATGCTCGCCAGCCGCGGTTGCCCGGGCCTGTGCACCTTCTGCTCGCGCGTGACCTTCGGCACCCGCGTCCGCTACTTTGGGCCCGGGCGGATCGTCGATGAATTCTTCGAACTCCGCGACCGCTACGGGGCGCGTGACGTAGCCGTCTGGGATGACAACTTCCCAGCCGATCCGGAGGTGGCCATCGAGACGTGCGACCGTCTTCGATCCCGAGGGTTCGATCACTCCTGGTCGGTCGAAGCCCGCGTCGACTGCATCACGCGCGAGGTCCTGCAGGCGCTGCGCGACGCCGGCTGCACGTACATCGCGTACGGCTTCGAGAGCGGCTCACAGGAGATCCTCGACCGGGTTCGCAAGCACACCACGATCGAACAGATGGTCGGCGTGGTGCGCATGACCAAAGAGGCGGGCATCCGAATCCGCGGGTACTTCATGCTGGGCCTGCCGGGCGAAACCGCCGACCACGTCCGCAGGACGATCGCCTTCGCCAAGAAGCTCGACGTCGAACTGGCGTCGTTCACGCTGTTCGTCCCCCTGCCGGGTTCGCTCGACTACCGCCGCGCCCAACAGAGCGGGCAATTCGATCCCGACTACTGGAAGCGCCAGGTCCTTCCGGAATTCAACTTCCTGGATCGTCCGATCTACGTGCCGGACGGTATGACCGAGAGCGAGCTTCTGGCCCTCCACCGCAGCGCCTATCAGCAATACTACTTCCGGCCGAAAACGCTGCTTCGACGGATCGTGTCGGTCCGCGGCCTGGAAGATCTGATGACCATGGCCAGCGGAGCGAAGACGCTGATCGCCAACACGCTGCATCGCCCGGATGCGGCGGTCAAAGCCGGATAGAGGAATCACGCCATGATTTCCAAAGCCCTGGAACACGCGGATTGGGATGTTCCCACCGACAGCCGGCTGGTGATCCTCATGCCGGTGTTCAACGACTGGCAGGCGGCAGGCCGCCTTATCGTCCAGTTGGACGAGGCGCTGGCCGAACCCGGCATCGAAGCGGACGTGCTGGTCGTGGATGACGCGTCGTGCCAACCGGCGCCGCTCGGTTTTCCTCCGATCCAACTCAAGGCGCTGCGGCGGATCATGATCCTGCCGCTGCGGCGCAACCTCGGCCACCAGCGGGCCATCGCGATTGGATTGGCCTACGTCCAGAAGAACTTCCCGAACCGCGACGTGCTGGTCATGGACGCCGACGGCGAAGACCAGCCGACCGACGTGCCGCGACTGATCGAGGCGCTTCATCGCCGCAACCGACGCCAGATCGTCTTCGCCCAGCGCGTGCGGCGATCCGAGGGTCCGTTCTTTCGCTTCTGCTACTGGTGCTACAAGTGGAGCCATCGCCTGCTGACCGGCTGCTGGCAGGACTTCGGCAACTTCAGCGTCATTCCCTCGCCGCTGCTGGACCGGGTGGTCGTCGTCTCCGAGATATGGAACCACTACGCCGCCGGCGTGGTGATGGCGAGACTCCCCTATGACACCATTCCCACCCGCCGCGGCAACCGGCTCTCGGGGCGGTCGAAGATGAACTTCGTCTCGCTGCTGATCCACGGGATGAGCGCGATGTCGGTCTACGCGCCCATCGTGGGTGTTCGCCTGCTCGTCGCCTGCGGAGCGGCAGCGGCGTTGATGGTCGTCGCGGCGTGCGCGGTCGTCGGCATTCGCCTCTTTACCGACCTGGCCATCGCCGGTTGGGCAACCGCCGCGTTCGGGCTGACCGCGGTGCTGCTGTTCCAGACGCTGGGCATGGCCGGAGCGGCGGTATTTCTGATGCTGCACAATCAGAACCGTATGGGCTTTCTGCCCGCGCGGGATTTCCACCTGTTCACCCAACCGCTGCGGGTCTTCGCCATGGAGGGCTTGGAGAGCCGGTGGAAAACTGGAGCCGATGGTCCTGGTATGGGAAAGGATTATGCGGTTGAACCGGGATCACTCTGCACGGTCCACGCCGCAGCCGCAGCCGAAGCAGCAACCGGATGAGCCAGGGGTGTGACCGTTGCGGACGTTTGCCGATCAATGTTCCAGCCTCCCGCTGTCCCTCCAGTGGCCGAAGTCCATACCGACCCTCGGACTCGCCGCGGCGCTGACCGCCGCGGCGGCCGTTCTGGCCATCGGAGTCTATCTGGCCTTTAGCGGTCTGATTTACATCCAGGGCGTCGAACACAACGTGATCCACACCGTCCAGACGCTGTCGATGGGCCAGCCGATCTACACGCCACCGGACGCGCCGCCCTTCGACATGACGCAATACTCACCGCTCTATTACGTCCTGACCGCCGGAGTCCTGCGGATACTGGACGTCTCGCCACTGGATGGTTCGACGGTCGCCGCGGTTGCACGATGCGTGTCCCTGATCTGTGGCTTGGCCCTTGTCGCCCTTCTGTGGACGATGATGCGGCTGCGCATGCCTGCAGGGCCCGCCCTGGCTGTCTGCGCGTTCGCCGTGGTCGTCTCCGCCCCGTGGTACTTCCTGGCCCGGCCCGACGCCTTGACCGATCTGCTCATCCTCGCGTCCATCGGGGCGACACTCGCTATGGCCACCGCTGGCGACCGGACCGCCCACGCATGGGCGGTGGCGGCGGCGGTGGCAGCCGTCTTGGCCCTCGCCGCCAAGCAGAACGGGGTGCAGGCCACGATGATCCTCTTCGCGTCCATCCTCTGGCTTCGGCGGTGGCGGTTGCTTGCCACCGCGGTCATAACCACGCTCATCATCGCCGGCATCGCGTGGCACCTGACCACAACATTCCTCGGTGGCGAGGTGAAAGCCAACGCGATCGACGGTCTGGACAACGGTGTCGACCTCGCCAAGGCGATCAAGCACTGCTACGGGCCGGTGCTTTCTGCCCACGCGTTCCCCATCGCCCTGATCCTCTGGTCGGCCCTGGTGTGGCTCAAACCGAGACGCCGTCGAGACGACGCCGTGCTGGCCGTCAGCCTGGTCGTACTGCTGGCGTTTGCGTCCCTTACCGCGCTAAAGCTCGGTTCGGCGGAAAACTACTACAACCTGTTTCTGATCGTCGGGGCTTTCGTCGTCGGCCTCTGGTGGAACGCCGCGAGACGAGCCGGCCGACGCAACCGCGCCTGGTTGATGGCGACCAACATCGTGCCGTTGTACCTGCTCCTGTCATTGCCGGCCTCGGCCATGCTGCTGGGCGGCCGACGGGTCATCGCCGTCACGGCGCCCGGTTCCCTGACCGTCGCCGCGCCGTTGCGCTACGAAGCGCGACTTCCAGCCGTCGAGTGGATCCGTCAACGCCTGGCCGGCCATCCGGAGTGGCGGGTGCTCTGTTTGGACGTCGGCGGCTTGGTGCTGCTCCCGGACGTCTGCGTCGCGCCGCAGCTCGACCTGTGCACGATCGTCTACGAACGAGGGGTGGTGGACTATGCGCAATTCCGCGAGATGGTCGCCGACGGCGCCGTTCGCTATGTCCTGGCGGGAGACAGTTCGCTGCCGCCGACGTTTCTGGGCGCCAGTATGGAGGCCTACCGCCCGGTCCGGCGGTGGGGAACGATCACGCTGTTCGAATACCTCGGCAATGACGTCCGAGCGGCAACCCGCTGAGGTCCCGTCGCGAACAGGCGCAGCCTTTATCCATCTTTTTGCCTTTTGCGTCCATTGGCGTTTTCGCCCCTTGTTCGTACCATTTCGGGTAGAATGACACAATTGAACACGGCGGATGACGCCTGTTTTATCCATTATTAACGAAAGGACGGACCATGGGCAGGATTCGGATGGGATGGATCGGCTGCGGCGGGATCGCCAAGGTCCACGCCGAGAACATTCTCGACCTGGCCGACCGGATGGAGGTGACCTGCGTGGTCGATATCCTCCCCGATCGTGCCGAAGCCGTCGCGGCCATGGTGCCGGGCGCTTGCGTCGAGACCGACTACCGCCGCGTCGACGACCAGGTCGACGCCGTGCTGATCTCGCTGCCTCACGACCTGCACGCCGAGGCCACGCTGCACTTCCTGAGCGCGGGCAAGCACGTGCTGGTCGAAAAACCGATGGCCAACTCCGAGGACGAGTGCCGGCAGATGATCGACGCCGCCGCGGCTGCCGACCGAAAGCTCATGGTGGCCTATTGCATGCGCTACCACCCGCTCGTCCGCCGGATGAAGGAGGCCATCGACAACCGCGAATACGGCGAGGTCTTCCAGGTCTCGATCTGGACCGAACAGCACACCGAACCCAAAGCGCCCCACTGGGCGCTCGAAGCCAAACGTCTCGGCGGCGGCCAGTTCTTCAGCCACGGCTGCCACTACATCGACATCCTCCTGTGGTATCTCGGCCGGCCGGTCCGCGGCGTCCATCTCGGCACCAACCGCGGCACCCCTTGGATGGAAAAGGAAGGCACCAGCAACGCCGTGATCGAATTCGAAAACGGGATCATGGGCTACCACTTCGGCACGTGGGGCGCACGCGGCAGCCGCCTCGTCTATTCCTTCCATGCCCACTGCACCGAGGGCATGCTCGAAGCCGACATCATCACCGGCAAGCTCATCGCCCACGTCCGCGGCGAGCAGACCGTCCTGTTCGAAACTCCGCCCGGCAAACCCATGTCGCGACAGATGAACCACTTCCTCGACTGCATCGAGAACGACACTCAGCCGTTCACCGACCCGGTCAGCAGCATCGAGGGCCTGCGCGTGATCTGGAAACTCTATGAAGCCGAACCCACCGCCACCATGGCCGACCTCCGCGGCGAGGGCCTGGGCACCTGGACGCCCGAGTGCCCGCCGATGCCGCCGATGAACTGGTAAACTCGCAACCCGCTGGACGAGGTAGTGCCCTGATGCTAATATGATGTCAGCCGTTACGGATCACCGACGGCCGAAGGTCATTGTGTAGGGGGATGCGTCATGTCGCTTTGTCGGCCCAAGCTTTCGCGGTCTCTGGTCGTGGTTTCGCTGGTCTTCGTGATCGGCCTTTCGGGCTGCGTCACACCGCCCGAGACGGTCGATTTCGTCGATCTGGAGCGCTACGAAGGGCTCTGGTACGAGATCGCCAGCTACCCGACCTTCTTCAATCAGGACCTGGTGGCCACCACCGCCCAGTACACGCTGCGCGAGGACGGCCGGGTGGACCTGATCAACCGGGCCCGCGTCGGCGACTTCGACGGGCCTGAAACCACCATCGCCGGCGTCGCCCGAACCACCGACCCCAATTCCAACTCCCGACTCGCCGTCCGGTTCAACCAGTTCCCGGTCTGCCTCTTCGAGGCCCACTACTGGATTATCGAACTCGATCAGGAGAACTATCAGTACGCGGTCGTCTCCGATCCACGACGCTCGACCCTCTTTATCCTCTCCCGCACGCCCACGGTCGATGACCAGTTCCTCCAAGCCCTCATCGACGACCTGGCGGCCCGAGGCTTCGACCCCAACGAAATCCAACTCACACCCCAGCCGCCTCAGTAGCGGCCGTCGTCTCTGTCACCTTGACTCCGCCGCCGCCTGCCGATAGGCTCGTCTGTAAGCCCAAATACAGGACCATTCCCATGTATGACATCGCTCCTCCAGCCGTCTATGCCCACGAATCCGTCATGTCGACTCCGACTTACCGCGCCCGCGTCGAACGCGTCGTTGCCGCCCTCCGCGAACCGCAGCCGATCGTCACCTACACCGACCGCGACCTGCCCGATATGGTCCGGAATCGGAACCTCTTCGCCGGCCGAAGACCGATGGGTACTCTCCAGGACGTCCGCGACCCCATCCTGCTCTTCAACACCTTTCGATTCGACAGCCGCGAAAGCGTCGATGCGCGCCGCAAGCAGCTCATCAAGGCCGGCTGGGATAAACCCACCGACGCCTTGCTCGGCGACGCCGCGTTCGTCTGGTTCGACGCCAACCTCGAAACCGACACCCACCGTCACGACAAGGTCTGCCGCCCCTGCTGGCGCATTCACCTGCAGGAAGGCTGCCTTCACAAGTGCCAATACTGCGGCCTCGGCGGCCTGCTCGTGGCCATGGTCAACGTCGAGGACTACTGCCGCCACCTGGCCGAACTGATCCGCCGCCACCCGTGGCAGACCACCTACCTGCTCGACGACGACGCCGACCCGCCGGGCCTGGAGCCCGAACTCGGCGTCCTCGGCGAACTGATCGAATTCTTCGGCACCCTCGAAGACCGCTACCTCATCATCCACACCAAGACCTGGAACACCCGCTGGATGCGCAGCCTCAAGCATAACGGCAAGACCATCATCGTCTGGAGCATCTCCGGCCCCACCCAAAGCCGCCTGATCGAACCGGACACCGGCACCACCGAACAGCGCATCGAAGCCGCCCGCATCGCCCAGGAAGCCGGATACCCGGTCCGCTACAAGTTCAAGCCGATCATCCCCATCCGCGGCTGGCGCGACGATGCCGCCTATACCGCCGAACTGATCTTCAAACACACCCGCCCGGATGTGATCAGCCTATGCGTGTTCATGTGGCACACCTACGACGCGATGGTCCGCAGCGTACCCGCCGACCTGATCGATCCCGAATTCCTCGACGCCGCCCGCGCCGGCCAGTCGGAAACCGAAGACACCATGACCAAGCCGTTCCCGCAACAGGCCCGCCAGCGGATCTACGAGCATCACCTGGCCGAAATCCGCAAGCACGACCGCGACGTGCCCGTCTCACTCTCGACCGAGAACTTCAAGATGTGGTCAGCCATGAAGGATCAACTCGGCTGCACCGCCACCAACTACGTCTGCGGCTGCGGCCCGCAGTCCGATCCCGGTCTCAGGAAGCTCACCTGCCACCCCTTCCAGATCGCCGTCCGCAACGACCACGGCATTCCCGGCGTCGTGTGAGGTCCGTTGCCTCTATTCTGGCTTCTCGCTATCATTCATCCGCGCCATTCTTTCCGAACCACTCCCGCAGCAGTTTCTGCCGCTCGGTCAACGCCTTCGCCGGATTGTCCTTGTCCTCGTTGAGTTCCGGATCCCAGTATTGCGCCTCGCGGAACGCGTGGTACGTCCAGTCCCAGCCGTTCTCCTCACACACGTCGATCACGTCCCGGATATACTCAAAGGCGCCCGGCGCCCAGCGGACGGCGCTGAACTCGCCCACGTAGATTCGCGCGCCCCATTTCCGCTGGAAATCGATCACGTGCCCAAGCTCGGCCCGGATGCGCTTCCGGTCCCAGATCAGGCCGCCCCACTCGAATCCGGGATAACCAAGCGTATCGGCAAAGAACGGGAAAATGTGCTGATGGGTGTATTGGTACGGCATGTACATGTGCGGGCTGTACACGACGTTCGGAACGTTCAGGGGAATGTACCGATGGAACCCGTAAGGCGTGCACGGCGACGGTTCGATCAAAATCAATCGCTCCGAGTCGATCCCCCGGATGGCTCGCGCGATCCGATCCGCCAGTTCCCACCAGTTGTACACGTCCGCTGGAACCGTGTCGTATCCGACGTTGTCGATCCCCAGAATGTCGCACGGCTCGTTGACCGGGTCGTATCCATAGATGCCCTCGACCCCCTTGTAGTGCTTCGCGAGCTTCCGCCACACCTCGATGAGCTTCTGCTGGCACGCGGGATTGGTGTAAAGCGGACTGCCCGACCAGCCCGCGCCGTTGCCGGGCGCGCCGAACATGGCGATCGCCGCATGGATCCCGTACTTCCGCAGAACCGGCAGCATGCCGTCCAACCGCGCGATCTCGCCGTCGAGCCACTGGTCGTAGGCCGCGTCATCCGCCGACGAGGCATAGCCGGGCCCGCCGTGGAAACACCACCGCACCAGGTTCGCTTTCCACTCCCCGCCCAGCACCTTGTAGTCCTCTTCACTCAATCCTCGCGGATCGATCATCGTGCCGCGCAGCTGCGGGAACTTCCACGGTCCCATCGCCACTTTTCCCTTCGGGAACGCATCGACCTGCCGAACGCGGATCTCCACGTCGTCGAACCACACCTTCCCACTCACGCCGGCCTCAAGCCCCAGCGCGATCGTCATCCGCTCGGCATCCCACGGAACAAACGCGCGAACGGCGGCCGGCTTCCAGTCGAATGCTCCGCCCGTCTTGCCCGCTTGGTCGTCCTGGTAGCCCTGGTCGTCTCGGGGCGAGTCCACGCCCACGGCCACCGCGGCTTGGTAAGTCTCGCCGCCCACCGTCACCATGAACTTGACCGCGTGATAACTCGTTTTGATCGTTTCGCTCGTCAGCTTGTTCTTGACCGTCGGTACCCCGACCGTCACATTCTCGCCCTTGACCATCGCGGTCATCATCAGCAGGCATCCGCGGTACTTCTCGCAGGGAATCGACAGTTGCGAAACCACCGCATCCGCAGCCGGACCCGCGGGTCGGCTGATGCTCAGGGCAGGACCTCTCTCCTGCGTCTCCTCCAGCGTGCCCGGCCCTTCCCATCCGGCCGCAACCTTCTCACCGTCAAAGGCAGCCTGATAGACCACGTCGCCGGGACGAACTCCGACGTCGGCCAGGCCAAACACCGGAGCCTGGCTTCCGACAAGAAAACACAACGTCAGGACAAAGAGCATCCGCTGAATCACGACAACACTCCCTTCAGGAAAACACTCGTTCGCGCCGGCTATTCGGCAAAGGGGTCCCAGTAGATGTTGTAGGCGCCGTTATGAAGACGCCCCGCCCGATAGCGGTCCAGCCATCCGACGTGCCCGTCGAAGAAGCAGACATTGAAGTTGCCGCTGTGTCGATAGGCCGGGGAAGGCCCCACCGGCAGTTCCTCATCCGACCACCAGGAATGCAGGACCCAATCGTTCGCATCGCCGAAGAATATCTTCATATCCGGCCTGACAACCTGGGAACGTTGATGCGCGAGCGTGTAATAGGCCGAAGCATTCCAGAACGTGTCCCAGTCCGGGCAGCCCGAGATGTTGGCTCCCCAACAGGTATTGTACTCGTTTGGACCGACGGGATTCTTCAAAGTCTCTGTAGCCATCGGGCAGATCAGCCCGCCCGGAAAGTTGTACGTGCCCGGAGCCATACCCAGGAGACGCCGGAACAGCGTGTTCTTGTGCCACGTCGCCCATATCTCTCCCGTCTCGCGGTTCGCGTACTTGGCCGGCACCAACCAATCGCTGCATTCATCGGCGTACATCTCGTTGGCCACGCCGAAGTTCTTGAGGATCCCCTGACACGTCAGCGTCTGGGCCGCCTCCCTCGCCGAGTTCAGCGCCGGCAGCAACATCGACACCAGCACCGCGATGATCGCCACGACCACCAGCAGCTCGATCAGCGTAAACGATGTCGAATTGTCGAAGACTCGAACCCGATGATTCATATCTGTGCTCTTTCCCAAATCAACAATCAGCAATCGGCAATCAACAGTTCCCCCTATTCTCTCCGTTTCATCCCAATTCTCACCACGCCCCGCTCGCATGAGCGCTTCAGCACCCACTCCTGAAGCAGGTCGGCGGCGGTCGAGATCATCCCCGGAAAATCCATCACCCACCGCACCACGTTCGATTCGTTGTAGCGACGCGTCCGCGTGTTGACGATCGGGTCGGTCATCGACGCCAGTTGCAGGTCGGCGAACTCATCGTACAGGCCCGTCTCGACCACCACGTAATCGAGAAACTCCTCATGCATGCAGAACAGCGCGTCGTACCCTTCGCCGATCAGATGCTCGCGCACCACCTGCCGGCGGCCGTCGACCTGGGAAAAGTCCGCTGCGTTCAGCCGGCGGATCAGCTCAATGATCGGCCAGTTCCGCACGGTCAGGTCGCCCGTCCGGCCCAATTCCCGCGCCTCCTCCGCGAATCCCCACGCCAGATCTCGGTTCGGGCTGATCTTCTGCGTGTCCATCGCCACCAGCACCTTGCGACGGCCCAACACCTCGAACAGGTGCCGGCAGATCGACCGGCCCGCCTCGTAGAAATCCAGCACCACCGCCGGCAGTTGCGCCCCATCCAGCAGCCGGTCCACCTGCACCACCGGAACACGCCGCGAAAGCTCCTGAAAAAAACCGCCGTTGGGATTGTCAGCCACCGGCCACAGCAAGATCCCCTGCACGCCGTTATTGGCCAGGTGCTCAGCGATCCGACGCTCCTGCACCGGGTCGCCCTGCGACGAGCGGATAATCATCAGGTTGTCGCGATTGGTGAACGCCTCCTCCGCGTACAGGAACACCTGCTGTTCGAAGGCCTCACGGGACGAAAACGGCTGAATGAACCCGAACGTGATCGCCGTCCGCCGGCACCGCTCCGGATCGGCCACCGCCAACCCCCTGCCCTGGTGCGGAACCAGCACCCCCTTCTCCGACAACTGATAGACCGCCCGCTGGACCACGTTCAGGCTGACCCCAAACTCCCCCGCCAGCGTCCGAAGCGACGGCAGCAACCCGCCGCCCGGATAGACCCCACAGCGAATCCGCTGCTCAAGCCTCGACGCCACCTGGCGGTGCAGCGGAACTCTTTTGCCCGGCATCACTCCTGTCATAGTGTATGATATTACAGTATTACATTCCAAATCGCAAGACATTTTTCGCATCACCCTTTACAGCCCAAGGCGGCCATGCTAAACTTCAGCTAATCTTCAGGCTTGCACTGTCCGGGTGAAATGTGGTAAAGGTAACGCAGAAACAAATTGCGGAGGCGGCGGGAGTTTCGCCAGCGGCGGTGTCGGCGGCGCTGTCGGGACAGGCGGAGGCGCGGGGGATTTCGCCGGACACCGCGGAGCGGATTCTGGAGGTCGGCCGGTCGCTTGGGTATGTGCCGGCCCAGCGGCGGGAACGAGCGCTCGCCCGGACCATCGGGTTGGTGCTTCGCCAGCGGGTGCGGTTTTTTCTGAATAACCCCTTCTACGCCAGCATTTATAGTGGGATTGTCGAGGAGTTGGCCCGCCACGATTTCCATGTGCTGTTTTCCCTGCCGCAGGAGGAGTTGGTGGATCGGCTTAGCCTGCCGCGGGTGGTTTCGCAGCGGAAGGTGGATGGGTTAATCCTGCTGGGCGAGTTGCCGTTCGATTACGTCGGTCGGCTGGTCGACTTCGGGGTGCGGCTTGTGTGCGTGAACTTTGAGCATTCGCCCGAAGTCACCAGCGTGCTGATCGACGGCCGGGCGGAGGCCACCGCGGCGATGGCGTATCTGCATCAGCTCGGCCATTGCCGGATCGCCTATCTTTGCGATCAGAACGGTTCGCAGCACAGCCTGGGCCGGCTGGAAGGATATCGGGCCAACCTACCGGCTGACGTTGC
>ERZ764778.1289-NODE-1289-length-26168-cov-40.015854_pt1 | contig 26168 bp, 20 predicted proteins | sample MGYA00374951_ERZ764778 | MGnify/ENA primary metagenome ERZ764778 (study PRJEB28918, sample SAMN05720193) | bioreactor metagenome | isolation source: Anaerobic biogas reactor | place: USA:Washington, USA | collected 2015-08-08 ...
AAGGAGATTAACTTAGAAATCACCCAATCGTGTCTTGACAACGGGGGGCATTATACTATTACCGGCACCACCGAATACATAAGTACACCATACTTTGCGTCCTGGTAAAATCGACTAGTAATCTCTAATAATTCACAATGCCCTTTCCCGAAATTAAGTGTTCTGGGACTTTTACATCTTTCGCTAAAGGGTGATTAGCAAAAAATAACCTTAGGGCTCTGATTGCTGTGTATGTATAATTCATTAAATTAAACTGCTTCTGATGTAGCGTGACATCATATTCGTTAGACATTAATTCATGGGCTGGTTTTTGGCGAATACTTCTCAAGTCTCTTAATGGCTTAATTATTAAATCTGTAAGATTTTCTTCGGTTCGCATGTTCTTACAAAGCCATTCTTCAAGCATCACCAGGCTCCCTTTATCTTTGCCTGATTCATCCTTGCGCTCAATACTCCCTATGTGTGGGGCATCTTTTTGAAATGTCTTATATGAAATGTTTTGCACGGTAATTTTTTCAAGCACGAGAACAAAATCATAGTAATTTTTCAGAGTTGGCAAAAGTATATTTCGAAATCCCTCTGGCATCTCAGAATAGTGGACTCCAAAAGTCTTGTTAAATAACTTCGGGATTCCCATGTATTCACACTGCTCATTTATAACTTTCATTTCTTCAATTAGGGCATGAAAAATCCATGTTTCCATGACCCATTTACCTTCTATTAAATTATCAACAAATCCAGCACTTATCTTGCATTTTAGCTGATTCTGAAGTTCAAACCCCTTCCATAACATCTGCTTTTGAGAAGATAGCTTTGCCAAATCACGAACAAAGACACCTACTGCACGTTCAAGGTACTCCCCCTCTATATAAGCCATTCCATAATCTTTGATATATTCATCCTCAACAGTTTTGTCATCTGTATATTTTTCCTTCACATAAATATTGCCACGATACCCATTATCGATTATCAGGAACTTTGGGTTATTAACATATCTTTCTAATATCTCAATATCAAAATAGATGATTTTAAATTGCTTCTCACCCTTCTGCATCAATAGGGAATATGGCTTGGTATAATCTAATGGAAAAGATTCAAGTGCCTTTTTAGTTGGGTAAAGCACCGAATAGTTAGTCTTCTTAGATATATTTTCTTTCTGTTGATCTACCGGAATGTATAAATCAAAAGCTTTAATATGTGGGTTTATGACTTCTTTTTCTGAAAGTACTTCTATAAGTCCTTCATCAATCAATTCGCACAAAATGTTATAATCATAATATTCCATACTGTAAACCGGCAAGCCATTGAAATCATGAGACTTTATATAGTGCTTTACAATCTCATTCAATGCAGTCTCTTTTTTCATACCATTACCACCTCCCCAATTATTCATATTGCAGGCAACACTTCTTATATTTTTTACCACTGCCGCAAGGGCAAACATCATTTCTACCAATTTTCGATTGGTTTTGATTTTGAAAGCTTTTAATCCGGCTTCTTGCGTAATCGACACTTAACTCTTTTAGTCGGTCTATCGCATCAAGCGGTATGTCGCTATAATTGCATTGTTTCCCCTTCGCGCCAATCAATATGCCATTATTATCATAGTCAAGGTCAATCCACATGATCGGCATTGATTCGTCGCAAATGGTGGCAGCCAAGACGTAATCTTGGCGTTCTGTTGGACTCATGACTTTAATACTTGGAATCGTAACGAACAGACAATACTTTATTTCGCCGAAGGCAGACATTACAAGCATTCTACCTATTTCACGCTGCCGTTTTATAACTCGACGAATGTTATTACAAAACTCATTTCTTGCCTCTGAAGACATATCCAAAATAAAATGCGATAGTTCAATTTTGTTAGGAGCATCATGTTCTTCAAGCCATTGAATTATATAAAGTATTTCGGCGGGAATATCTTGCGTCGGTTTTTCAACTGCTATTTCTGGTAAATACAATCTACAGAAGTAATTGTCCAATTTTTGCCTGAACCCATGCCAATTAACCATGTGCTCTTCTGGAAATGCTGCAGCTGTAATCGAGTACATATTGTGACTAAGATACATGCCCAAGTGATCAAGCTCGTCATTCAATGCAATCTGAGGGATATCTATAGCAATCCTCCGCTGCTTGAGGAAATGCAGAAAGTATATGGGTGATTCAAAATATTTCTCGTATACCAATAAATCGTCATATGAAATTACTATTGTTTTACTTGAAAGCGTAATGAAATTCAGCTTTTCAGCCTTTGCCGCAAATTCATTAAAGTTGTCCACAGTTACAGAAAAAGAATAGACTTCTTTGTAATCCGAGAGCCTGCTTATTTCAAATTTCTTGTTCTTTTCAGCGTCGTAGAATGAAGCAGGTTGCTGCTCATTTATGTATTTTATGGTTCGGGTGCATTGCGAATCTGCTTCTTGTGCGAGCTTTGTATATGCTTTAATATGCGCATCAAAGTCGTTAATCGGCGGCGTCTGAGGGAAAGAGCCCGCTTTCACTTCGACGATAAACAGGTAATTTTCATATGTAATAAGCAAGTCATTTTCATACATCTGCTTTAAGGAATTGCCTACAGGATAGTAGTTTCCCGTATACGCCGTAGCCCCTGGCAGCAGATTCAAAAATAGCACCTTTACCATGTTTTCGCTGGCTATATTCTGTCGTTTACTCCATGTATCACCATATTCGGGTTTCAGCCGGAAGATTTCCTTCTGTAATGCTCGATAAAAATTATCAAATAAAGAATAGTAATCAAACCCGTATGAGGTTCCATCTATTTTTATAAACGGCTTCTTTTTTGTCGGTAATTCCATTATTGGCCAGCCCGAAAACTCGGAACCATCAAAGAAGGTTTTACATTCTCCAATGCCTATGGACAAAGCATCGATCAGTCTTGTATCCCATCCAGTAACGCGAGAAATATTGTTTAAGGCTTCGCCGAATATTTTCTGAACTATGGGATTTATTACATCTCGTGCATCTTCAATTGCCTCTTCAGAGGCTGTTTCTAAATCTACTGTTTCAAACAACTCATCAAACTTTTTCCCCATGTCCGTCCAGGCATCCCCTAAGCCCTGCGACATAGAATATTCAAGTTTTTCAAGTCCCTCAATTATCTGTTCAGCGGTAACGCCAAACAATTCTACAAGTACATCATTATGAGGAGGCAAAAGATTTTTGAGCGGCTCTAGTTCAAATACCTGATAGCGTTTACCCCTAACAAGATAGAGCACCTGTGATTCTACAATATATTGCATTATCTCATCAGGAATCTCGTCAGAATTTTCTTTATATGCCGCCCAATAATGATAAAAATATGTGAACTCCTTGTACAAATCTTCTATGTCTGCGAGAACTGAATGCCACCTTTTCTCTTGATCTTCTTTGGAATCAATATCATCAAAATGGTTTTCGGTTGAAACCAAAATGCTTTGTATATATTCCTGAGCTCTGATAACCATATTTTCTTCTTTCGTATAATGAAGCTCGGAAAACTTAAACATATGTGACATCATTGCCATGTCCTTAGCAAATTTAAGTATCATTAAAGGATCGCATATAGATATTTCCTCGCGTATCTTTTTCACCTTTTCATCTATACGTTCCTTAACTATCGGGTATTCATCTCTTAAAAATGAACGAATCTGAGCGTGCTGTTCGGGCGTGCTTAGATTACGCATAGACACAACTTTCCCATAACGAGCAAGCTCAACTAGCCCGTTATTGTAATAATCGTCAGCTTTAACTAATTTTTGTTTTTTCTTTTTAACCATATCGCGAATCCATCCATTAAGCTCAGTAAAGATGCAAAGTATGTGGCTACAACCTAATCACCTTTTCCATAGGTGTCACACTCCTGGTGTCGAATATAATCTTATCCTTTGTCCTATCGGTGTTTTGCTTAATATGCTGATGGCCAACCATGATTACCAGTACATCGATTTCGTCGAGGTGCCCTTCCCCCACCGTCTGTACAGCCCAAGTGTTAGTCTGAGCCAGAATTAGGATGCCCTCACCTGGGCGGAAATCGAATCTCGGTACTCAGTTGGAGTCATGTTAGCTAAGGCGCTATGTGGCCGAATATGATTATACTTCAATCGCCAATCTTCAATGATTCGCTGTGCTTCGCGGACAGTGCGAAACCAGTGCTCGTTTAAACATTCATCCCGCAGCTTGCCATTGAAGCTTTCAACATAGCCATTTTGCATGGTTTTTCCAGGTTGAATAAACAGTTGTGATACTCGGTGGCTGTAAGCCCATTGATTTAGCACCAGTCCAGCAAACTCAGGACCGTTATCGGATAAAGATCTCCCTGGGATATCCGCAATTCAAGGCCAGTCGATCGAGAACTCTTTGAACTCTGGCCCCGGTTAATGATGTATCAGCTTCACAAGCCAGGCATTCCCGGGTACCTTCATCCAGGACAACCAGTACACGAAACCGTTGGCCTGTTGCCGTTATATCTGAAACAAAATCCATGGACCAGCGCTGATTAGGCACAGCCAAAACGGCTTTGGGTTTTCCGGGATCAGTCATTACCCGTTTCCTTTTGCAGCGGCGTACTGCCGGACCCGCTATGCGGTACAATCGATAGACTCGCTTACTGATTAACGTGCCAGCCTTCTCTAGCCAGGAGCGCATGCAACCGTCGATAACCGAAACGCCGCCATACCAGAGCCAGTTCAATCAGCCTGGTTCGCAGATCTTCATTTTCAGACGATGGGTTGGCCTGATAACGATATGTAGAACGTCCAATACCAACCAACCAGCACGCCCTGACTTCGCTGAAGCCCAAGTCCTGCTTGAGCCCTGAAACCAGGAGACGTCCGCGTGCAGGCTTTATCGGTTTTTTTCAATGATGTATTTCAGTCCCTGGATGTCCAAGGCTTGCTCGCCAACCAGTTGCTTTAACCGGCGGTTTTCTTCTTGCGAATGATAGCCCATGCGCTCAGATTTGTAGGTGAGGTAATAGGGGTCTACCCAAATACAATACCCACCAACTAGTCCGGGATAAAATCTTAACTACATACCTGCACCGATAATCTAACTTCAATTCCAGATTGCCTTCCTTTTCATTTGCGTTAGAACCATATCCATGCCATGCCACAATATTTAATCCTGGTTCCGCTTTGATTTTAATTGCCGCAACCCTCTTGGTTCTCGGTTTGATTACTCCCAGTAAAATGTTTCCCGCTTTTGAGTGCCAAGTGGTAAACAAATTCAATATCACTACTGGTAAAGTAATTTGGTGTGATTGGTAGCAAACAAATTCGGTGTCACGTGGTAAACTAATTCGTTGACATTCAGACCCCTATCTTGGTTTTCTGTATATTATCCCTGCATTCTTCTGTTTTTGATCAACAAAATAATCATGATTAAACGAATAAATATTAATACGATCCTTCAGGATCACATGCAATTGGTTTTCATATCTAATAGAGCGAGGAAACACCCGCCAACGAGTTATTGGCCCATTAATATGAAAGACTTCATTATTGCTTTGAAAGACAAATAGGGCATTATCTGTTTCAACTATAGTCCCAAACAAACCAACGCCCCCTCCGACTATATCACCCTGCCAATCTGTATATTCAACACTTTGTAGTGGCTCAAAAGCTGTCTTATCTGTACCCAAATTTGATTGAACAAAACGCCTGACATCTAACCCTCTTTTAGTCACAATATAGATTTTGTCTTGTAGGCCCCAGCTGAAGCCACTTTCCCCGAAAATTAGAGATTGATAAATCAAGTCTTTAAAAACAAGCTCCCGTTCTTCCCATTTGAATGCTGCCATAAAACTAACATCAACATAAGAAGAACTAAAAATGCTTGAATAATTCCATTGAGCCACAGAGGAATGGTTACTGGATAGTTGGTAAATATCGTTATCGATACTTACCAATTTCGAGTTATTCATTACCCAGTACGGTTCATCTGCAGTCTCATACTCAAACAACCCTTCATCCCCTGCTGCTAAAGCAACACGATTGTTGCCTGCCCGAATGGCGTAGACTGGACAATCCCACAATTTCCGTGGTCGTGAGCTTACTGGGTACTTGGGATTTTTCCTGTGAGCAGTTGTAGAAAAAAATCCATCGTCATTAATTACATACAAATTATTCTTAAATATTTCTATATCACTCGGTAATTCCCTGAAAGGATTGTTTTGTTTTCCAAAGAGAAAAGGATGCAATTCTTCTTTATTTCTGGAAAGATCGTATTCTAAATAAACCCTATTAAATTTGTTTAACAACATTTCCTTAATTTCTATATCGTTGAACAAGAGAGAAAAATCATATCCATATAGATAATCATTCCTAGAAAAACCACATCTGAAAGCAAGAATATCTTCTTGCCTATTAGGCAGTGAATCAATCAATTCATCCCATCTATATACTTCTAACGAGCCATCTAAATTCCATAGATAAAGGCGTCCTCGATAAATATAGCTATCCCAGAATGTACCACCTATACTGATCATTAAAGGTTGCATTTCTGGCCACCCCTTATTTTTCTCATTGTAGGAACACTAATTATATCTTGCTCCATCCACCGTTTTAATATTGATATGTCGGGTCTATCTTGCGGGTTACGCTGATAATCAGCTGGATAACCGTGCCAAATACCGTCTTCGTTGCTGTCAACAAACTTTGCTATTTTGCTCGGAAAGACATTTTTTGTGACACCAAGTACTTGCACAATGTTACCATTGAGTAATAGACCCCACCCTTTAGCCTCGAGCATCCAAAATTGAGAACAAGCAGTCTCAAAGCATTGAACCTCCGTTTTTTCAGCAATAGTCCACTTTGATTTTTGACCACGTTTCCTACGGTGGGCAATATTTATAATATATGACCTAGTTTTTCCATTAATAGTTACTTTATATTGGCCATCATGTTTCTCAATTGTCATTGTTACGTTCACTCCGACTATAATTTATTCTCAGCCGTTGCCCGCCTTGCCGCAATAATTATTGTCAGCTAAGGTCCAATGTGTGGGTACATGGATATTGCTCACGCTACTGTTCCTTTGAAAATGTTGACCTCAAAATTGTTAGACCAAGTATACATCAGGTGAAGTCACTTTTTGAACGAATTCACTTAAGGTACCCATTCTGCAATTTGGTACTCCTCAGGATTCTCTACTACGAAGGCCACAGAATACTCCGCTCTAGTAGTTGCAACATAGAAAGACGATGCAGATTGATCCTTAAGCCTAAAATCACGATTTTTGAGGAATTCTTTCATCTGCTTGGTTGGGTATATCAAAACCCTCGCGACAGTCTTCCCTTTACATTGGCCAAAATTTATTGCTTCCGTACCCTCTGCAATCTTACTCGCAACACTATGTCTATAACACTCGGGGGAATATCTATCTAAATATGATTGTAAATTTATCCAGCTAACCACAAATACACCATCGTGGTCAGTTTCAATGTCTTGTAGCGATTCTGTATTTGGAAACTGCAGGTCTTTTGGAAGGATTGAGTCCGCGAAATCTATGATCTCTTGATTGCACCTCCATGTCGAGACCCTTTCCTCAATTTCACATAGTCCAGAAGACTCCATTTCTCTAAACCATTGTATTTTTTTTAATCCTATATACTTCTTGTTCTTTCTATCAGTTCTACTTGTCCTTATAATTGATTGCCTTACATCTCCCACGGCAATAATCTTGATTTTAGATTTTAACAACAGTTCAAGTATTTCTAAATCATTCCCAACAAGATCTTGTACTTCATCAAAATATATCTCATCGTATATCCCTTCTAGCCTTTCAACGCACGCACCCTTACTACAGCGTGCGATATCGTATGCCAATTTGCCAATATTATTACTGTATGCTCTACCTGAATTATCGAAATATCTTTTTGCTCCACGCTTGTATTGCGAAGGGCCTTTGCCTTCCACAAAATGTAGTCCACTAACAACTTGCTCTGGGAATAGGTCAAAAACATATGGATAAACGAAATGTTTGAGTAGAAACGAATACCACCCAATAACGTGACATTGGTTTTTAAAACATGCGTTGTGCCATAACCGTTCTTCGATAACAGTCTGACCTGTAGTGGTATACGTTACAATAAGGATATTTTTTGAACCCGTCCCCAAATGGCACAGTTCTATTATTGATTGCGTTTTGTGTCCACCAGCCGGAGCTAATATTATTTTATTCATAGATTTCGAACAAACTCTATAGCGTCCAAAAAATATTGTGGGTAATTGATGTTAATCTCGCTACTAGCGATTTGCCAGGCATATTCTGTTTTATTTGATGTCATGAAACCACACAAGTCTTTATCATCAGGGCATTCAACAATATTTTTCAAATCCCCTTCTCGGTCTTGATTCGCATATATTATTTGTGGTTCAAGAGTATCTCCAAATTCTTTAGAACCCATAAACATTTCTCGAACTCCATCCTTTAAGTAGTCTTTGGCCTTTTCCTTCCAATGTTCTGGTGGCTGTTTATCTGCGTCACGAAGAACAGCTACTGAGCGATCTAAAACATGGCATAGCTCAAGAGCTCTACGATTTCTTGTGCCTTGAGTAATTACATCAACTTCGTCCTCGACTGGATATCTTCCTACAATGTCATAGTAAGCCCGATTAAAGAGCATTTCGTCAGATGATCCCTCTACTATAACCAGCTTTCTAGCTAAAACCAGACGAAGTGTATCGTACCCTGACTGTTTCTTGAAATAATTCGTAGTATCTTGTGATAAATCATCAAATATTGCTTTTTCTCCCTTGTGCAGGAGTATGAGTCGATCTAAACCGAGTCTGTTCAACACATAGGAACTATGAGTTGCTATAAACGTTTGTCTTCCAGAGGAAAGCTTATCAATAAGGCTGACTATATGCGTCAACGAAGTATGTGATAAGTGATTCTCAGGTTCCTCAATAATCACATAATTGCTTTTTTCTTGAGATGACTTCAGTGCCAAAGCTATCTTCATTAGTACCTGTTGCCCTTGACCAGCCATAGCGAACGGCACGGAATCAACATGTGGTACTACATTGGTCTCCCAATTTGCAGATGAAGATTGATCCATCTGAAGTCCCAAATCATGATTGCTTACGGTTTTCGTTTCCTCTTTGATTCGCTCATTTACTTTGCTTAACATAGTCGCGGTCAATTGGTACCTTGATTGCCTATATGCTACTGATAGATCAACGCTATCTTTTTCGTCAATATAGTCACACAACATCTGTCGTGTTTGATAATCTATACCTCGAGTAGATCGTATGGTGTGTCCATCAATTACTGACGTTCTGAGCTCGTACGGACGCTTATTAAGAGGCGTACCATCAAATCCCCTCCAGATTATTTGATAGTATTCCGTTGGCAATACTGGTGGATGGTCGCTTGATAAATAGGTTTTAATTTGATTTATGTATTCAAGGTCTGGTTCAATTCTTAGAGAAATCCCGGGGCAATCTTCGCGAAATTTATTATTCCTTCCTCTTAATTTTTGTGGTTGATCATCCGTTCTAAAGTATAATTCGATCAGAATAAAAGGTAGTGGTACGTCATCATCCCTATCAACAGCTTCAAAATATTCCTTTACAATATCTGTATTGAACCAATAAGGATTGAATTCATCAACAATAAAACGGCCATTAATTCTTCCGTTTAACACCAATGAAATTGCTTCTAACAGAGTAGACTTACCAGCCTCATTATTGCCGACAATAATGTTTAATCCATCCTGTAGCTTCAGATCTAGTCTCTTAAAAGTACGGTAATTCTGAATGTGTATCCTTCTAATCATAGTTTGCCTCCCGTAAAAAACCTATGCCTCTTCTGCAAAGGGCTGAGTTACTATCGGGCAGTAAAGTCCTATAATAAACTACCCTTTTGTCACCACTTGCACCTGGGTCTTTACGCCATTCTCCCGATCAAACAAGCCGGTGGTTTCCTCAACTATCTAGGAAGCTAATGTGGAAGATCATCCCAAGCTAATTACCCCAGGCACCTATTAGGCTCCAAACCAAATGGGTCTTGTAGTATTTTCAACATATTTCCATCTAATTCCTGCAATTTTCCCTTCAGTATCCTCGGTCTCGTTTACAAGGAGTTATCCGTACCACCCTCACCTACCCATAACCTTCCTCACCAGCGGCAGAAGCCCTGTCTTATCCAAGCCAATACGAATGAATCTTTTCGCCGATTGTTTTGCCCCTAATCCCCCGTACTTTTTGAGAATGAACTCAATGCCGTTGGCATGGTAATCCTGCCAGAACTGTTCGCGTCTTGGTGGCAAAGCGGTTGGCGCCTGTAAATTGTGCTGCAGACACTCGCGCGTATTGCTGGGCCGCAATTCGATTTGCTCTGCTAAATTGCCAAATAGGTTCTTGCCTTTAGGTGAATTAATTAAAACGAGTGAGACACCCTTATTGTCATCAAAGTCAGGCATTGACCGTTCAATGCCCCAAAAGTCTGCAATGGTTATGTCCGAAGGCCTATGCAGGTTGGCAAATTTACAATTATAACAAGATGATCGCAAAGCCAAATCCGATCCGAATATGCTTGTATAAGTCAACACCTCAGGAGTATTCAGCTTGCTATTCCCATCTTCGAATACGGCTTTTACATTGTATCCACGCCATCCTATCCCCTTATGTCGGAACGAATAGCTTTTCAATTTACTTTTATTTCTCTTCTCAAGGAAGCCAACATACTCGTACCAAAGTAGCGGACTTGGAGTGCCGTGGCATACAATATCGCACAAAATCAAGTTTTCATATTTTTTCATCAAGAACGCGGAGAGGCCGGCATTCTGGCAGGGGGTTCCGGTAAATAAGACTGTTTGCCCGGTTTTTAGTTCTGCCTTGATGTCCGCGAACACATCGTTCAAATCGCTTTGAACGTATTTGGAGCCACGAAATCTGTTCCGTTCCTCTGTAGTTACAGCCTTTTGATGACACACCATGTATTGGTTATCAAATGCAGCCCCGTACACGACTCCTCCAATACCCAGAACATAATCTGAAATCGCAGTGAACATCCCACCCGAAGAGCTATTCATTCTCACCTGATCATCTCGGTGTTTAACAGCATAGACCTTCGGGACATCGTAATTGCCTTTGATCTTGAAACTGCTTTTGAACGGGCAGATCTGCTGACAAAGGCCACATTGGCTGCACAATTCCTCATCGGTATGTGGATACAGAAATCCCTCGTCATCAGCTAACATGGTAATTGCATTTTCCGGGCATATGTTCAAGCAAGCGTTACACCCAGCACACTCATCTTTACTTTCGTAGGCTAACATCAGGCGGCACTTCCTCTCGCGAACACGGTCTTAACCCTATTCACAACATCAATAAATACTGGTCTATCAAAGAGGTAATTAATAATAATGACAACAATAAATGCGTAGACAGCCGTCACGACTGCCCAGTATGTCCATTCCAAAAAGTTACGGCAGTCAATCTGAATAAACTGTACAAAAGGCAGACTTATCAGACCAAAACACACAAATACCCTTACTATCCGATAAAATGAATCCCTCACTCTGAGTTTGGTTAGCTTGCGAGGAATATAGAACAACAGATCTATGTCTCTGTATATATTGGAGAAAATAGATCCTACCAATATGCCGGCCAATCCCCAGAACTGGACGAAGATCACGCCACCAACTACTGCGATTAATCCCTGTATAGTAACCTGTACTCTGGTTTCCCGATAAAGACCGGCTGAAATCACTAACATCCCCTGGGGTGTTTTTAGGCTGTATAGCAGACCATTTAATGTGATTAGAAATCCAATCAGAGGCATATTATAGTTCACATCAGTGATGCCGGCAGTATATAGCTTGATAAAGGGCATGATCAGAACCATCGTGCAGGAAAAAGCCCAGCTTATCAGGGCATAAAACATTAACTCAAATTCCTGGTAAGACTTCTGTAAAACAGCTTGTTCCTTACGAGCGATCACATCCCCAAATGATGCGGATAAGCCACTGGTAAAGATACCTACTATCCCTGATACGCCAGCCACAACCATATTGAAAATTGAATAAACGCTTATCATCTGTAATGAAGTAAAAATAGTCGCAATGATAACCGGTGCCCCTGAATGTGTTGCTCCCAGGATCTGCAGGTATAGGGCATCCCAGCGTTTATTCAGCGCTTCATTATTGGGAGTCTCACTGTAATCAATGTAGGTATATCTTTGCCGCACATATAAATAGAGGATGAGGGAACGAGCAAAGACCGAAAGCAAGGCCACTAGTCGAACCACTACAATACTCGCCCCATTAAGGGCTAATAACGCAATGATCACTGTGTTCAGGAATATGGCCACGATTGAGGCCAATGACAAAACATACAGCTTTTGGTCGGCAGTGAGCAACGCCCGGTATTTTGCCATTGTAAAGAATTCTAATGCCCCGGACACACCCAGGACAAGAACTAGAGCACCCACTTCTACAGGTGAAAGCAGCGAAGTTTTTACCAAGGCGGGATAGATTAAGGCCAGTCCCAAAGTCAGGGCTACAAAAATGTATCCAGATAAGATATAGAATCGGTTAGTGGCTGAAAGTACTCCGTTAATGCTCTTATGGTCATCTTCTGCCAAGGGCTTGTACAATGCATAGACGGCCGCACCGGCCAGCCCGGCTTCAACCAGATTGAAATAGGCAATAAACTGCGATATAGAGGTGACCAATCCATTAATCTCGGAACCAAAAGCAACCAGAATAATTCGGGGCACAATAAAGCCGGCTGCCACAGTAAATATCTGTAGAAGCGCAGCAGTCATAGAATTATATACGAAGCTCTTTGTTCTGCTCACTCTTCTAGAATCCTTTTCAGGAAATCCAGAGACCGCTGTCTCTCCGATTCTAGCTTGTTATTAACTGTTATATAATCAATCTCACTAAAGATATTGCCGGTTTTACCATTAATGATTTGCCTGCTTCGCAGGTCAAAAGTATCTAAAATGTGTTCCAGTCTGGAGTTAACTCCTTGGGATTCTGGTAACAGTTCAAGAAAAAAGTCTTTATTAAAACTAAGCGAAAAACATGTTCCATGAAATGAGTTTGTAACCACATAACGTGCATTCTTAAATAGCCCAAGGAATTCCGTAGGTCCTACACATTTTTCATATATAGCATCTATTTTTTTAATTATGGAGTAAGAAATATATACAATTGAATAGCCTGTCTTTCTAGACAGTTCTTCTACAAATGTTTTTATTGTTGGCGAACTACCAAGTGTATAAAGGAGAATATATTCCTTTTTATTCTGATAATCTGTGGCTATCCCCCCCCATTCTTGCTTAGTCATAAGTAACGTTGGGTCCAATACCAGTTCTGCTTCTCGGTTAATAAGACCCTTTATTATTTCCTTGCCCTGATTTTCTCTTACGGATATATGACTAAAACCATTTAATAGTGTTTTATAATCGTCTCTGTATGTTGTCGGAATATTGCTGATTCCAAAGCTGGCAGCATAGGAGTTCTTTTTTGAAGTGTCTTGTGTGAAATCCAAAAGATAATTCCTATCAAACTCTGTTAACTTGTAGTTCCACACCTGGTCACTACCGCAGATAAACTTATCATACTCCGATGATAATTTATTCAGTTGTTCACAATTCACACATACATCGCTGAAAACCAAATTTGCAGCTGAATAATCACGGAATTTTTTGTGTTTACGATTTCTGTGTTTCGCATAAAAGATAAATCGCACTAAATCCTGCAAACTATGACAATCCGAAATACGTGCTTCATGATGCCGACTCTCCATTACCTTGCTGCGATAATCTATTATGTTCGGCTCGCATCCCAGCTTTTTTAGGGTTTCCTGAAGAGCATACGTCTGTAGCAACGCTCCGTAATTCAATGCCCTGTGAAAGGTTAGAATACCTATTCGAATCTTATTGTTGTAACACTTCAAAGATAAAACCTCCGCGCTTGATTTCGTGGTCTTGATAGACTCCTGTCGAAACGGTACATATGCAAACAAATCGTAGACATATGCCCCGATCAAGATGACTCCACTGTATTGTTAATCCGGGATACTCGGCTCCTTAAGGATTTCAAAGGCAGCGGATTTATCTCAAAAGATTCATTACTTGAATCCATGTCAGGCGACCTATCCCACCATTAGAAGGCTAAACTTTTGCTAGTATATTAATTTAATCTCTGGATTTGTTATGGTGAGCTTTTGTTCGTTCAAATAAGATTCTTTCGAAAACTTCCGTCAAGTCAGTCGCAATTTTTTCAGGTGAAAACCTCATCTTTGCATACTGTGATATTTTTTTATCATCGTAATCCATACGATGCTCGACCATGTATTGCATTGCTTCGTTCAACGCATCAGTACAATCGGCTTGAATAAGCAATCCTGTTTCGGGGGTAACGAAATCCTCTGGTCCACCACATTTAGTAGCTATTACAGGCAAACCCGAAGCCATCGCCTCAATATAGACCACACCAAATGTCTCACTTCTGCTCGCTAGTACGAAAGCGTCTGCATTGCGTAAGCCCATTGCTATTTCAAATCTGTTTGTCTGTCCCACGAACCTTACGACATGATTAATTCTCAACCTCCTAGTCTGTGCTTCAAGCGCTGCTCGCTCAGGCCCATCTCCGTATATGGTCAGAAAACATGATGGATAAGTATTCAATAAATCTGCAAAAGCATCAAGTAGTAAATCATAGCCTTTCCCATCTAATAAGTGTCCTACTGCAATAAAGTTGAAATTTCCCTTTTTTTCGTGAGATGCATAATTAAAAATGTTTGTATCGACTATATTATAGATGCATTGTGTTTCAATACCCATCGTCTTAAATAGATTTCTTCCCAAGGTTTCACTCACGACTAGTACTGTATCTGCTTCCTTATATACGGCTTTGATGCGTTTCACTAAGTTTACAGGCAATTCAGGCTTGTTAACACCAGATGAATGTTCTGTAATGACAAATGGCAACCTTTTCTTTTTGCAAACCAGTATAGCTTTTGCAGCTGTCTTCCAAAAATGTGCATGAACAATGTCAGGCCTGCCGAACCTTTTCTCGATTATTTGATACAGGCGCTCAAAGCCCCAGTTCCCAATAAGATCCAGCATCTTGTCTGATATTGGGCCTAACGGGCAATTGAAAACGAAAGTTTCAACTCCCTCTTTGATAAAATAATCCACTCCCCATTTACGTCGCCGGCGTATTGAGCGCAAATCAATGGCAGCAAAAATAACATCATGCCCAATATTGGTCAATGCCTTTGCTTGATCAAACTGAAATAATCCATTATCCGGATATTGCTCCGATGGGCAACCGTAGGAAACGACTAATATATACATCGATTTTAAACCTCTATTGAAACATCCTCATAACCTTGCTGCGATTTCATTTTTATCTATATCTGGCCTGCTCTCAATTTTCGAGCTTCCATAATGGAACGTTCCGCAATGGATCTGTATGAAAAAACTTCCATTCCTTGCTTCAATGCTATCTCTTTCATTTTTCTATATTTGGCAGGATCATCGATCAAGGCTTGGATCTTGTTCTTGATCTCGTTCACGCTATCCTCATACAAGAAATCGCAGTTGCCGCCAACATCTACGTGTGTCGTCCCTTCCCAGTACTTCACGATCATTGGGATTCCCAAACCCGCTACCTGCTCCCAAAATACTGAATGTCTACCTGGGAAAACAACTAGGTCAGCGGCGGCAAAATGGGCATATGATTCATCTGATTGAACCCACCCAATGTACTGAATCCTATTTCCGTAACATGAGGATTCAACGGCTGTTATCAAATCTGGAGTTACCGAACCAAAAACGATAAGTTTAACCTTGTCTCTATTAATTCGTTTTATTGCCTGCATAAGTAAGATAGTCTGCTTTTTGGCAGGGTCAATCTTGCCACCGGTCATAATCAAAAAATCGTTTTCGTTAATATTGTATTTTGCCCGGATTGACTGTCTTATTTGTGGCTGTCTTGCCGCCACCACGAGTTCATCGTCTGCACCCATAACCAGTAGTTCAATCTTGTTTTTGGGGAGCTTGTACACATAGGCTAAAAAATCAACCCTTGCTGGTAGAACACCATAAAATTTTTCGGCGTAAGGTTCAATGCTCTGAGCACAATATTTCCAGACTAATCCATGCAGAATATTTTTTGAAAGCCAATTAGACGCGCTGTTACTAAAATCTGCATGATTATCAACGTAAACACGAACAGTGGGGTTCTTGGTTATGTATTTAATAATTTTTCGGATATCTAAGAATTGGCAACCATGAACGAAGATTATATCAGGATCCTCATTCCCCAATGTTTTGTACAATCCTTTGAAGATCTTAAGTTTTGAAGCTATTTTAGACTTATTACAGAAGAACAATGGAAGTCTATAGACCTTTACACCGAAATCATCGAAATACGTGCCAGGCGTAACAAACTCTCTCTTTTGAAGTTGATAAGCAAAGGGAATAGTGACCACAGTCACTTGATGCCCTGCCTTTTTATGATATCTTGGCAGATAGTTATCTTGGTAACTCCAGTCGTCTGTATATGCGTTAACGCATAAACAAATATGTATGATCCTCATGAGGTCATCAACCGCTTTCTCTTCAGATGAATCGAACCACAGATTCTACCTTTGAAATATTTCCGTTTAGGAGTTAATCGATCTGCTAATAAGCAAAGACCATATATTAAAGTGAAGACTGCAATTGAAGTGCGGAAAAATGTCATAGGTGTATAAAGATACCACCGGAAGCACATTGTGGTGAGGTACAATTGCATCAGAATAAAATATGCGGAATTAGTGGTGAATGCCTTGTATAAGACTAAACCAAGAATTATGGCTCCAATTATCAATCCCCAGTATTCACCCCAAAAGTAAAAATAAGAAGGGTATAATCCTCCCCCCCCATTGAAGTAAACCTGGCGCACTACAACCGTAATGTTAGCTTCATTCGTTAAGGATGTGCTACTACCCAAAAAGATACCTAATATGAATTTTTGTAAGTAGTATATTGGATTTTCCGGAAGTGATAATCGCGATGCGACTATTGTAATACCCGCGTAATACGAATACGACGCGGTGTCAGAAAACAAAACTAAGTGCCCCAAATCATTGAACTGGCGTACTAATCCGCCAAATCCCAAGTCATTACTTCGCAAAATGCCAATAGTATTCGACAAGATAACTCCTGCTAACCCAAATGCTAGCATTCGAGAGACTGATAGTTTTGTCATATAGAGCATTGCTATAAGGACCATTAGGACCAGAGCTGAGGATCTATCACCATAGTATAATCCCTGAATGATATAAACCGTTGCAAATAATGGTAATAGGAAATAATTAATAAGACCTTTATCTTTGGCGTAATACCACACCATTAAAAAGACCAATATAGCATATTCATATAATGGTTTCGCGTTAGAAACATACCCGCTGCCAGCATCAATTCTTACATACCCAAATATCAGCGCATAAATTATGCACGCGATTCCTACATAAGAAATAATAGAATTACTCTTTCTCTTAAAAGAGTTGATATTTATGCTGATTGCTTTTTCGATTGCTTTGGGAGTCAATATTAAAGAGACAATAGTTATAGTAAGCAATATACATTTTGCGTATATTTCGTTATACATAGAATGCCTGAGTGCTCGCTGATATGCGGGAAACATATCTGCACCATAAATACAATCCATTACTGCAATTGATAGGTTAATATATGCGAGAATGCTCAAAAGCAAAAATAGAATAGTGGCTCTCCTAGCTCGGAATGCCAAAAGAATAGATGTGACACTAATAAGCACGCCAATTAAAACCTGGTTTTCTGTTGGGTTGGTATAAAAGATTACAACTAGGCCATTAAATGTTGCCAATATCAAAGTTAGAATATAATTGTCATCTATTTTAAACGGCTTTCGTAATTTCATTTTGATCTCCATCTTATTTCTAGCCTAAACAATCCCCTCAGCTATTCGTTTTTTGGCACAGTTCATTAACTTGTAATAGAATTCGTTGCGTTTAAATTGAATCGCTTGGGAAGAAAAGCCTTGCGCATTTGTAAAATTATGTGTGCTTTCTTCTACTAACAATTCCTTGTCCTGTATGAATTCCAGAATCTTATCACACAAATCATCCACATGGTTTGGTCTGATCAAACTGCGTTCTGACAACAATTCCGGTGTTCCACCTACATTTGATGCTATACATGGAAGTCCCGCAGCCATTGCTTCAAGTATGACACGAGGCAAGCCTTCGCTCATAGAAGGGAAAATAAAAATATCGGCCTCTCGTAATATTCGAATTACGTCTTCCATGTTCGATATATTGCCGCAAAATGTGACTTGATCAGGTAGTCCCAATTCTCCACTAAGTCCCCGAAAATAATCGAGTAAAGTGCCTCCTCCAACAAAAATCACCTTGAGGCATATGGATCTTTTTTTTAACTCATACACAGCATGCAGCAATTCGAAATGCCCCTTAGCATTGTCGTTTATATTTGAAACGTGGACGGCTAAAAACGGTTCCGTGCTAAAATCGTCAATTGTACGGGGTCTATAAAAAAAACGGGAATCAAGGTCTGCAGACGTATAACATGTTTGAAATCTTCTTCCATCATCACTGTCTATTTTTGCTGGATATCTTTTCTGGATATATGCATCAGTCACATAAGCAACCCCATCCGCATTCCGGCATGCTTTCTTTTGCAAATAATCCCACAATATACGTAATAATGGGCGTAATATCGTATTTATTGTGCCAGGGGCATATAAATCCCAGGAATGTGCTACTACTTCAACGGCACAAGGTATATTTGCCTTCTGCAGCTTGTTGAATATTTGAAATGATACTTGGTCAGGTATCCTTAGAATTGCACAATGGCATCCATTAACTGCATGTGATAGATTACTTTGAGTTTTAATGGACTTCAGTAAGAATTGCCACGGGCCTCGATAAAAAGGCAACGAATAGAATTCTAAACCTTCTCCATCAACCCTGATCTTATTACCTACTTCATCAGGACCTATTTCCTTCATTCTAGTTACTACTCTTACCTCCGAAAAGACGGCCAGGTATCTTTTAAAGAAACTATAATCATAAACAGAATTTGTCCACACCGAACCATCAGGTGTACTGAACATTTGAGCGTGTGTCTTCACTAAAACCTTCATCAAGACCTCTTCCTCGTGTTGGCGTTTTTGGGATTTTCCTACTGTCCCCGACATATACCCGGGGATTATTCATCCACTAATAACCTGAATGAATCTTCAATATCAGCATAAAACCCATTCTTATCATAATGCATCGAATAATAATTCAGAGAATTTTCCTCCATGTGGAGTCTTTCATCACTATTACAAAAAGCTAATAACAAACCTGCTAATCCCATAAAGTCTTCCGCAGAGCAACAAAAACCGCACCCTGCTTCTTGAATTACCCTGGCAGTTTCGCCATTAATGGCACCTATGATTGGTTTTCCGGCCGCCATATAAGATTGGATCTTACCTGGCAAGGTATAGGACAAGGCTTGGTTGTCTTTGAGGGTGATCAGCATAGCACTGGCCATCGAATAATATTGAGGCATTTCTTCAACGGGTCTTCGACCGTAAAAATGGATATTTTCTAGCCCGAAACCCTGGGCAAGATCTTTGCAGTAATACAGTTTGGTGCCATCACCGACAATATGAACGACTATGTTCTTGTGATCGCGCAACTCATTGGCGGCTTTTATAATCGTATCCACGCTTTGCATTTCCCCTATGTTTCCGGCAAAAACGAAATGAAATGCAGCGTCTTTATCTGGTCCAACTGCGGTTCTAGGTTGTTCCACCTTCTCGAAAAAAAGATCCTCCGCGTATTGGGGGAGGTGCCTGATATTCTTAGTATCCATACCTAGGACATCAGAAAAATAGTCTTTGAACATACTTGATGTGACCAGGATCTTATCCACTGATCTGTATATTCTTCTGGATATGTCTAGAAACATTTTATAAATGAACGAACTGGACGCAATTCCCCCGGCAGCGAGGCTCTCCGGCCATAAATCGAGACAGTAGAGCAGTGTTTTTTTGTGATGTTTTCTTTTATAAACTATGGCCGGTAGGGCCATCATTACTGGGGAAAGCTGATTGACGAACACTACATCAAATGAGTCTTTCAACGTTCTTACTTTCAGCGAGCCCGATAAGGCGAAGCTCAAATAGTTGAGAAATAATCTCAACCGTCCTCTGCCCCGTCCTATTTCAAAACATCGGATGATCTCAACCCCGTTAATGTTCTCATTTCTTTTTTGGCCTCTACGGTATTCATCGAGAACCTTACCTTCGGGGTAATTAGGAAGACCGGTCAATACTGTGACCTGATGTCCCTTTTGTACCAGGGTTTCACAAATATCTGTGATTCTAAAAGGTTCAGGATAGTAATATTGACATACGACTAGGATCTGCATCAGGGATCTATCTCCAATATGTGTAACGAGCTCATTTCCCTACCGTCCGTACTGCAACGGGCGATCCATTGTCGCCGCTGCTTCCTGGCGTGCCAATTCACCAGTCCCGCCTTCGACCACAACACCGGTATTGGTAAGAACGGTTAAGATGGTCCCTATAATGATCTTGACGTCGAACCAAAAGCCTATATTCTTGACATACTCGCCATCAAAGCGGGCCTTGGTCTTGTTGTCGATGGTATCCCGCCCGTTAATCTGGGCCCAGCCGCTTAAGCCTGGCAGGATGTCATTGGCTCCATATTTGTCCCGCTCCCTGATCAGGTCGAATTGGTTCCCCAAGGCGGGGCGGGGGCCGATGATGCTCATTTCGCCCTTTACTATGTTGACCAACTGGGGCAGTTCGTTGAGGCTAGTCTTCCTTAAGAAGCTGCCCACTCTGGTTATCTGATCGGCATGCTGGAACCGTTCGGTGGGTACATCGGCCGGGGTGCCTTCCCGCATGGTGCGGAACTTCAATATTTCGAACCTGGTCTTATGTATGCCCACCCGCTGCTGCCTGAAAAATACCGGTCCCGGTGATTCAATCTTTATGGCTATCGACGCCATAAGCATGATAGGCATCAGGACCACCAGGGCCAGGGTGGAAAAGATGATGTCCAGTAAGCGTTTGATATGATTCCGGTACATGGTTTTCATCTCCTTGGTTTAGATCCTTCGCTGCGCTCAGGATGACAATTGTACGCTTCGTTCAGAATGACATGACATTGCGCTCAGGATGACACTGGTTGAGATTCTTCGCTTCGCTCAGAATGACAAAAATCTGGGCTCTGGATGACTCTGGTTGAGATCCTTCGTCGCCTTCGGCTCCTCAGGATGACACTATAGGTTATAGATATCTGTCTTATAGCGGTCCAGGTTGTGCTCCATCCAGGCGATGGTCTCCTGCAGCCCCTGGGCCAGCGTGTATTGGGGCTGCCAGCCGGTCAGCTGCGTGAGCTTGTGGTTGGAACCCAGCAGCCGGTTGACCTCGCTGTTCTCCGGCCGGAGTCGAATCTCCTCACTTTCTATCCGGGCGGCGGGGTTGACCTGGCGGATCAGTTCGGCGGCCAGCTCCCCGATGGAGATCTCCGTCCCACTGGCGATGTTGATCTCTTCGCCGATAGTGGCGGCGGTCTGGGCGATGGCCTGGAATCCGGCCACCGTGTCCAATACGTAATTGAAGTCCCGGGTGGGGGTCACCGCCCCCAGTTTTATATCGGTTTTACCGTCCAGCAGCTGGGTTATCACCGTGGGGATGACCGCCCGGGCAGACTGGCGGGGTCCATAGGTGTTGAAGGGGCGCACGATGGTGACCGGCAACTGGAAGCTGCGATAAAAGCTCTCCGCCAACCGGTCGGCGCCAATCTTGGTAGCCGAATAGGGCGATTGGCCCTGGAAGGGATGTTTCTCGTCTATGGGTACATATTGGGCGGTGCCGTACACCTCGGAGGTGGAGGTTACCAGGACCCGGCTGGTGTTATGGTCCCGGGCCGCCTGCAATATGTTTAAAGTGCCTTTGATATTGGTATCCACATAAGAATCCGGGGAGTGGTAGCTGAAGGGTATGGCGATCAAGGCCGCCAGGTGATATACCTCATCCATCCCGGCCACGGCCTTCCTTACTCCGTTGGGGTCGCGGACGTCGCCGGCGAATATCTCGATCTCCCGCAGCTTGTCCTTGGGCAGGGTGTCCAGCCAGCCCCAGGAATTGAAGGAGTTGTAGAAGACGAAGGCTCGGACTTGGTGGCCGGCTTCGAGCAGTTTTTCAGTTAAATGGCTGCCGATGAATCCGTCGGCGCCGGTTACCAGTGCTTTCATGAGCGAGCTCCTTGTTTTTATGCTAAATCCGAGTTGTGTACCCCGGTAAAATCTTCGTTGGCCTGTTCGTATTCTTCCGGCCGCCCGATGTCGAGCCAATAACCGGTGTGGGCGAAGGTCCGGATGGTTTCGCCTTTTTCCATAAGGGAGTGGACCAGGTCGTCGAACCCGAAACGGGTGTTGTCGGGGATATAGTCCAGGGCTCGTTTGTTCAGGGCATATATGCCCATGCACACGTCCAGGTCATAGGTGGGTTTTTCCACGAAGGCCTGGGCGGTATGGTCGGGGCCGGGTTGGATGACGCCGTAGTCCACCTTGATCTTCTGGGTGTGGGTGGCGATGGTCATGATGGCGTCGTTGTTTTTGTGTTCCCAGAACAGCTGCTTGAAACTGAGGTCGGTGAGCAGGTCGCCGTTCATGACCAGGAAATCGTCGGGCAGGTTCATGATGAGCTTGATGGGCGCGGCCGTGCCCAGGGGCTGCTGCTCGTGGGTGTATTTGACTCTGATGCCGAGCTTGGAGCCGTCGCCAAAATAGGCCTCGATCAGGTCGGCCATGTGGTTGACGCAGATGGTGGCTTCCCGGACACCCTGCCTTCTCAGGTTCTGGAGGAGGATCTTCAGGATGGGTTCTTCTCCTACCGGGACCAGGGGTTTGGGCAGACTGACGGTGTATGGTTTGAGTCTGATGCCTTTTCCGCCGGCCAGGATTACGGCTCGCATGCTGGGTTCACCTCTCTTTTAAGCTGCTGCTGGGCTTACAGGGGTAGCTGCTGCTGTGCGAAGCTGCCCGCTGTTCCGAAGATTTGGGGACAGTCCCGCAAGTTACTGTCTTTGACTCTGTCGCCAAGTTATTAGCCTGTTGTGCCGGTGCTATTAACTTGACTACACCGGGGCCACTAACTTGAGGACGGTCCCGAAGCTGCCGCTGGGCTTACAGGGGTAGCTGCTGCTGTGCGAAGCTACTGCTGTTCCTAAGATTTGGGGACAGTCCCGAAGCTGCTGCTGGGCTCATTTAATGGTTTCGACAAATTGTTTACACGATTCGACAATTGGCTATTAAACGGTGCGGGGGACACAACGTTTTTGCGCTGGTGTCCCCGCGGGTCTACTATATGATACGTTACTGCAACTAAGCTTCTGCTGTTCCTAAGATTTGGGGACAGTCCCGCAAGTTACTGTCTTTGTTTATGTCGCCAAGTTATTAGTCTGTTGTTCCGGTGCTATTAACTTGACTACACCGGGGCCACTAACTTGAGGACGGTCCCGAAGCTGCCGCTGGGCTTAGGATTTGGGGACAGTCCCGCAAGTTACTGGCTTTGACTACGTCGCCAAGTTATTAGCCTGATGTTCCGGTGCTATTAACTTGACGACACCGGGGCCACTAACTTGAGGACAGTCCCGAAGCTGCCGCTGGGCTTAGGATTTGGGGACAGTCCCGCAAGTTACTGTCTTTGTTTTTGTCGCCAAGTTATTAGCTTGTTGTGCCGGTGCTATTAACTTGACTACACCGGGGGCACTAACTTGAGGACGGTCCCGAAGCTGCCGCTGGGCGGTTAGGCGCTGGAGTCGGCGCCGGAATAGTAATAGTAATAATTGTAGTCGTCGCCGCCGATCTTGGCCTGGTTGAGGACTACGCCGATCAGGTTGGCGTTGGCCTTCTGGAACGTTTCCCGGGTTTGCTGGACCTGGTCTTTGCGGGTGACTCCATAACGGGTCACCATTATTACCCCGTCCATTTGCGACGCTAAAATGCTGGCGTCGGCTACCGCCAAAACCGGCGGCGCATCGACCAGGACAAAGTCGTAATGCTGCAGCAGCATGGGCCAGAATTCCCGCACCCGCTGGGAATTGAGCATCTCGGCCGGATTGGGCGGGATGGGACCGCTGGTCAGTACGTGCAGGTTGCCCAGCTCGGGAATGGCTCTCTGGATGACTTTGTCCAGGGACGCTTCCATCATTAAACAATTGGTGAATCCTTGGTGGTTGTTCAATTTAAATATATGGTGCTGCACCGGCTTGCGCAGGTCGCAATCTACTATTATTACCCGGCTGCCGGCCTGGGCCATCACTACCCCTAGGTTGGCGGTGACGGTGGATTTGCCGTCCTTGGGGCTGGGGCTGCTGACCAGGATCGACCGGAAAGCCTGGTCGATGCCGGCGAAACCGAGGTTGGTCCGCAGGGTGCGGTAGGCCTCGGAGGCTATCGATCTCGGTTTGTCGATTACGGTAAGTTCATGATCCTCACGCCGCATGTTTATCCTCCATAATAGGACTGCCGCCCGCCGGATTCGTTGTCGGGGATGATGCCCAGCACCGCCAGCTCCATTTCCCGGAAGTCGTCGGCGGTCTTGACGGTGTTGTCCAAATATTCCAGCAGGAAGGCCAGCAAGGTAAACAGGAACATTCCCAGCACCACCGCGATGGCCACGTTCTGGACCAGGTTGGGTTTGACTGGCTGGGTGGGCACGGTGGCCTCGGACATGACTACCATGCTGCTGTCGCCCAGGTCCACCGACTTGGCGATCAAGGTCTCGGAGACCTGTTTGTCCAGGGTCAGCATGGTCTGCTGGAGCCGGTCGATGGTGTTCTGCAATTCCTGCCGCTCCGCCGCGGTGTTGGTGGCGGGGCTGGCCTGGTATTTCCTCAGGGTCTCCTGGGTTTGGACCAGTTGCTGCCAGGTTACTTCCTTCTGGGTGGTCAGATAGGTGACCGAGCTGTTGATCTGTTCCTGGTTCTTCTCATCCATTAGCCGGCGATACTGGTCGCTCAGGGTATTGGCTGCCCGGGCCGCCAGCACCGGATCGCTGCTTTGCACCTTTATTTCGATGAGGTTGGAATCCTTGACCACTGCGGCCTCCATGGTGTAGCCGCCCGGTGCAAATCCCCCCCGGGCCAGGACCGCGTCGATGCGCTGGCTCAGGGCCGGGCTCTTGATCTGGGTCAGGTGGGTATTCATGGTCAGTATCGGTCTGGTGAAGGCGTCTATTCCCCCGTCGGCATTCATGGCGGCGTTGGGGTTGGTGGCCAGTTTCTCGGTGGCCTGGCTGAATCGCAAGAGGGTGTCGGCCTGGTAAATCGGGGTCAGCAGGTAATGGCTCACCAGCCCGGCGGCCAACCCGGCCAGTATGGTGAAGCCTATTATGAAGCGGGACCATTTGCCCAGTATCTTTAAAATCTGCCGCAAGTCTATGTATATTTCTTCGTCGTTGACGAGTGGTTCCTGGTCTGGTAGGGCCACTAACTGTCTCTCCTTCTGCTGCGTGTTTTAGTATGGTGTCGGCGGGCGACAAAAAAATATAACCTGGCTGATCCAAGTTATCCGGGCGCGTTCATAATGTACACTGCAACCCGGCCGTCTACTGGGTCAGACCCGTGGCTTTGCGTCCCCGCCTCTCGACGGGTTTGCCGTCATGTTATGTTTGCTTTATATTCTAGTTAATTCTGCTAATTCCTGCATAAATTCCAAAAAAATTTGGAAAATTTTTCGAAACTGTCCTCAAGTTAGTGGCCTCAGATGGAATCAAGTTAATAGCCCCAGCACTTCAGGCTAATAACTTGGAGCTATAAACAGAACCAGTAACTTGGGGACTGTCCCCAAAACCCAAGCTCAGCAGAAGCTCGGGACTGTCCTCAAGTTAGTGCTCCGAGATGGAATCAAGTTAATAGCCCCAGCACTTCAGGCTAATAACTTGGAGCCATGAATAGAACCAGTAACTTGGGGACTGTCCCCAAAAACCAAGGCTCTGCAAACGCTCGTTGGACTACTCCCCTGCCTTTCCTCCTGCTTCCCAGGTGCAAGGACGGTCGTATCCGGTTTGTATAATTTTGCAGGAAGTAACAGGTCGGCAGCGAATTAGGGAACCTATGGAAGGAGATGAC
>ERZ764778.1296-NODE-1296-length-26106-cov-17.389352_pt1 | contig 26106 bp, 14 predicted proteins | sample MGYA00374951_ERZ764778 | MGnify/ENA primary metagenome ERZ764778 (study PRJEB28918, sample SAMN05720193) | bioreactor metagenome | isolation source: Anaerobic biogas reactor | place: USA:Washington, USA | collected 2015-08-08 ...
CTCTGGCCCTCGGCGCCGCCCTCGTCCTGTCCGGCACCTACCTGACCAACAGCATGCCACATCGATTGAGCGGACGGACTTGACAAATCCGGCCCGTGATTCCATAGTGGAGACCGATCGCTGAGAAGGCAACACATCGCAGTACGTGCGAGGCATCACAGTATCTGCGAGGCATGAGAGAGGCTATATTTGCACAGTCCCATGGAGGATGCCAGAATGAGCTGGACGCTTGAACGCGTGTTTTACGGCGACAGGAATGGACTCGATCTCAAGAGCGTGTGGGACTTTCTGATGCGAGGCTACTACTTCGTTCCCCGTACGCTCTTCAAGGACTACTACCGGGCCGTCGTCTATACGGGCGACACCAATGAGATCTATCGGCGCATAAAAAAGCCGTTTCCCGATGCCATCGAAGCCCAGAGGCCATCGGGCAAATTCGCCCTTCACTTCTCCGGAGGGTTCGACTCCTCGATCCTGGCAAAACTTTACGACCGCGAGGATGCGGATTATATCCATCTGACCGGTCCCGAATCCGGCAAGGCGCGTGCGCTGGCGGCCACGCTCAAAGGGACGCTGCACGAGATCCAGATTACGCCCGAGCGTTACATTCAAGAAGCGGAGGAGATGATTCACCGTCTGCCTGAGCCTTATCCTTTTGAAGACGTCGTCTATGCGTACATCGCAAGCAAGAAGGCCAAAGAACTCGGGCACTCGCTGATCGTCGCCGGCGACGCCGGTGACGGCATCTTCGGAGGCGCGTACGTCGGTCCCTACAGCCGCAAAGCCGTCATTGCATGGAAGACCATCGATCCGACCCGCCTGCTCGGCCTGGAGGTTCATCAGCCCTTCATGCACACGGCCCTGTACGCCTGGTCCAAGACCATGCTGGATCCCAGGCAGACCGACCGGAACAAGAAGTTCGCGCAGCAGTACTGTCGCCAACTCGGCATGCCGGAGGAAGTCGCCGGCCAGAAGAAAGGATACTGGGCCGGATCCCTCGGCACCCGGACAAACGAGATGATCCTCGCCCACATGGCGGCGGCAGTGGACGACTCAGACTACAAGTGGATCAGGCAGTTCGAGTTCCCCGCCCCGCCCATCGCCGACCTGCCGTTTCGACAGTACGGCCTGGTCAAGTGGCTTCAGGCCAACTACAAACAGCGGCTTGATGCGCGGGAGATCGAGGAACTCTCTCAGCGCGTCGCACAGGTCAACGCCATGGAGAAGAAGCGCGTGCGAGATGCTCGTCGCAAAGAGCTCGTCTACCGCTATTGCCCGCATCCCCTCATCAGCACCGCGCGCCGCATGAGAAATGCAGTGCGCAATGCCAAGTGAGCAGTCCTGCGAGAGCGAGGAGCCTCGCCGCCCTCTGGCGATCCTCGAACGGTGGAAGAGGCGCAGGAGCGGTTGTCTCAGCAGCGAAAACTGCCCGACGCGGCATCCGGCGGATGAACCGACGTGACAGGGGATGCCGCATGCAGGGCTGCTCGCCGTCGCGAGAGAAGGCGGTGAAGGGCCGGAACGCGCATATAGGCAAAGACTTTGGCCTGCAAACGCCACGATCCGAGCAAGCCCTTGCGAGCCTCACGAATCGACATCCGCGCGAATTCCCTGGCCCGGGCCCTGTTGCCTTGCTCGCGATAATACAGGGCGAGACTCAGACAACGACCGTGGACCACCTCGTTCAAGAGTGGCCTCCACTCGGGATTCAACACGTCGCGGAATGTTCGGACGATCCCGATATTCTGCTCCATTCGTTTCTCGCCGGCAAGCCGGCAATACATCCCCGCCGGATGCTGCCGGTAAACGGACCAGTCTTCGTCGAGATAGCCGATCTTGCCGTGCATCGCATGCAGAACGAAGAAAGGCCAGTCGGGAACGGCAAGTGTCTCATACCACGAAGGAAACTCCCGCACGAGGTGGTTACGGACCATCGCCACCGATGCCGTGGCGATGAAGGCATGCCGGAGCAATTCGCTCAGATAATACGTGGGCCTGCGACCCGGAGGCGAATGCACCGTCGGCCCCTGCGAACCGTCCTCCCAGACCATCAACGCGTTATGGAAGCAGATGCTGTAGTCCGGATGAGCGTCGAGAAAATCGACCTGACGCTGGAGTTTGTGTGGGCTGGTCCAGTAATCGTCGCCGTCCAGACAGGCCACATACTGCCCGCGACAGTCGAGAAACGCGCGGGGAAAGTTCGCGACCAGACCAAGGTTCCGTTCTCGCAGCAGCAGGCGGATGCGGTCCGGATGTCGATCGCGGTACTCGCAGACAACCGACCGCGTTCGGTCGGTCGAGCAGTCTTCGGCAATCACAATCTCATAATCGAAGGCGGTCGCCTGGGCCAGAACGCTTTCGACCGCTTGGCCGATGACCGCCTCCTGGTTGTAGGTCGTGATAAGAACGCTGGCTTTCATCCGCGCTCCTGCGGTTCGGACGCCCAACCCGCAGAACTCTCCGGTCGGGAATCACAATGGCTCATACGAAGCATTTTTCGATCGATTCCGGCATGACATCGCGGGGGTCTCCATCCGGGAACGCACCGACCGGCGTTCAGGACATCGCAACACCCAATCGCGCATCTGACGGTCAATCGACGACCGTTCGTTCCGGTTGTCTAGCAGGGCGCGGGATCTCGACCGCTCCACAACAGGATGCGGAAGGCCGTTCGGGCTGTACCCCCGTGCGCAGATCGGCCAGGTACCGCTCGGGGTCCTCCAGAAGCAACGCTCTCTCTCGTTCCCACTGCTGTCGATCGTCGGCCTGAAACCGCTTCGTGAGATGTTTCGAAGCGCGGCTTCGGACTTCCCTTCGAAGCATGCCGGGCAGCAGGACCTTCCCGACCCTGGCCATTGCCCCGACGAGGCCCCTTCGCTGAGAGGGACGCACCGTCCAACCGACCATATTCTGCTGATCGATCACCGCCGCCGTCGTGAGGTGGAAGATCATGTCGCCGTGCACGGTCCCGAACAGCGCATGACGACCTCCGAGATTCGAGCGGACCAGCGGGTGCCATGCCAGATCCTCCATGAACATCCGAAAGCCATAACCGGCGCCGGAATCTCCACAATGCGGACATGCCTGGCGATAGCGGGCATACTCCGACGACCCCATTTCTTCCTCTGTCGGCAGCAATCTCGGCCGATGCGTCAGGTAAAACTCGCGGGAGAACAGCATCCCCGCCGTCAGAGGCTTACAGTCCTTCTTCGCATCCCGCACCACGCCGGCGAGGACACACGGGCCGGACAGTTGCGAAATCAACTCCTGATCCCACCCGACCCGCACGGGAAAGGAGTCCACATGAAACAGCGCGACGTGGGTCACTCCATCATCGACTGCCATGCGAATCAATTGTTCGAGGTACCACGAGTGCTCGTACTTGCAGTCCTGATGCACTGTGCCTTTGACGGCCGCACGTTCGCGTTCATGCCGCAGCAGCCCGCTGCCGGGCACGTATGTCTCGCAGGGACAGATTTTGACGCGTGGGTTGGCTTCGAGCTTCTCGCGGAACTGCGGCAGCAACCGGTTGACGGCCGCATAGATGAGATAGGGACTCGTCGTATTCTTCTCGATCTGGCTCAGGTGCAGATCGAGGAGCCTCTCGTTCCTCTCACTGACCATGTACACGACCGCAATGCCCAGCTTCATGCCATCATCCTCTCAACATGCTTGTCGGTCGGCCGCCGTTCCCGGAAACGATCGATCGCCCGGCGATCGCTCCCTACGACGATACGGCATGCGACTCGTCACACGCCAACGTGTACAGGCGATAGTCCGAGCGGTGAGCATCGTACACGACATCCTCCATGAAGATCTTCTGATCCTTGGCCACATTCCGCTTCAGCGTCACCTCGTCGGCCAGACAGATCGGCAGTCCGCCGTCCATTTCGTTCCGAGAGCAGTTCTCGATCAGGCCGTAGCAGGTGTAGCCTCCGATCCCGTCCAGTGCCTCGCCCTGGCGCAGATCCCGCTTGGCATAGGCATAGACATTCGTTCGAAATCCGGCGGTTGGCTGGAGCAGGGCTTCGTGGTCGAGGAACGCCTCGGCCACGCACTGCATCGCCTCGACGTGACAGAGATGGTACGGCCGGTTGAACACGAAATACGGGCCGGTGCCCATCTGCGAGGGGAAGTAGTTCATCATCGCCTGTTGGAACGAATTGTCCGATCGGGCGACGACGAAGACGCCGCCATAGGGCTTCGAGCCCAGAACGTAATCGACCACGGCCCGTCGGCCTTCATAGATCCGGTCGAAGTCGAAGTGGTCAAATACCTCCAGCAGGTCCTTCGTTCGGGGCCCGTGCATCCCCGGCTTGTCGGTCTCCAGGCCCAGGGCGTTGGCCACCAGCGCCATCTCGACGGACAGCTTCGTTCCATCGGTATACGCGGTGCACATCTTGTAGTCGAGAAATCGCTTGTCGGCCTCCGGAACGATGGAGGTGGGATTGGCGTAGCGATCGAGGAAGCCCTTGATGTTGCCGGCCATGACCAGTTCGAATCCCCAGAGGGTGACCTCGTCCACCAACCGCTTGATCACGCCCGGCTGGTCTCCGTCACAGGTCGTGTAGACGACCCCATTCTTCTCGGCCAGGCTCATCAGATACGGACCGAAGATCAGGTCCGACTCGGCATTCATCATGACCACGTGAATGCGATTCTCCAACGCCACAGCCGCGAAATGGCCACCGCCGGCCACCGCACTGGACGACTCGATGAGGACATCCACCGATTCGCACCGCGCCAGCAACTCGCCGTCTTCGGCCACACCGATGGCGCCCCGCGCAATGCTGTCGTGCAGATCCGAGAGGTTCTTCACGACACGGTGTGCACAACCGAAAGCCGCGCAGGCGCCCACGGCCTTATCGACCTTGATGTCCGCCACCGCAACGCATTCAATGCCGGGCGTGATTCCGCACTGATACAACAGCGCCTTGCCGGTGTGACCGGCCCCGACGATGGCGACCCGGATAGGTTTGGCCAGAGACTTGAGCCTGGAGAGAGTGTCTGCCATAAGATCCATCTCCGACAGAGCCGCATCCCAGCCACAACGCTCGACGACATTAACGGCCGGATGCGCCGCTGTCTTAAGGGGAGAACAAACAACAGGAGATTCCGCTGTGCATCTCCCCTTTCCCATATCGGCACAGCGAATACCGTTCGATGAGCAAAACAGGTGCACGTTCACACCCGGCTGCTCAGACACCAAGTCCGGAACACCTGCCGGGACTCGACCCCACACGCCCGGCAATCTTATCGGTCTCCGTCGAATTTGGCAATGGGCAATTCCCCCATCCTGCCATTTTCTTTCGAATGCCTCTTCTTCGATCTCGATACAGCCGGATCGGTGATCCGCATGACATCCGTACCATCCGCCTGCACCACTGCGACCGTCTCGTCACGGCCCCAGAGACCGGCTCATTCCCTCAGTTGCGACCAGAGCAGATTCCGCAGGGCGCCGCTGACCGCCGGCAGAGGAACGACCGTGACCTTGGTTTCGCTCAGCGTCCCGTCGATGGCGACCGAGGCGACCCCGGTCTGCATGGAGGCCATGAGCCGGTCCAGCTCCCTGACGCCGGGAAGGCGAACGCCCCTGAGCACGCGGGTCGATCCGACCGCGTAGCCTTCGACCGGGCTCTGGCCGGCCAGTGTGAAATCAACGATCTGCCCAGCCCCACGGACTTCCACACCCCGGTTAAAATAGGCAAAGCTGGGGATCCGAATGCAGGTGCCGTCGAAACGCAGCTTGACCTGGCCGGTGCCCTCCGGGTCGGTCTGGCCGAGCCCCAGGCTCAGCGTGTCGTAGAGCGTCCGGATGATCGGAGCGTCCACCAGATCGGACTGCGTAATCTCCAGGTCGGCCTGCCCACTGAGGTACCGCCAGTCCGTGCTGGTCAGGATCGTCGTGCGGCCCCCCAGTCTTCCAACAACCTTATCCGTCGCATCGGTCGGTGCGAACTGGCCCAGATCGATGTCATTGATATCCACGACAGCGGTGAGATAGACCCTGTCGGGATGGGGTCTGGCCCGCGCCCATCCGTTGACGGCCCCACCCAGCACACGAGCATCCATCCGGTCGACCACAAATCGGCTCGGACCCACATAGGCCACGATGTCGCAGTCACGCAACTGCGCCTGGGCGAAACGCCCGTCGGGCATCTCGGCGTGCAGTTCCACACGCAAGGGCTCCAACGGGCGCAACGTCTTGTCCGCCTCGGCCGCCACGAGCGTCCCGGAGAGCCGGCCGGCAAACTGGGCGGCTCGCGGCCACCATGGCGTCAGCGCATTGGGCTCGATCCCCTGCCATTGCATCTGTCCTTTGCTGCCGGTCCACTCCTCCAGCGGCACACGCATCGAGCCTTCCACCAGGCCGCCGAGCAACTCGCAGCGGAACGCATGCACGTCCAAGGTTCGTTCGCCCAGCCGGGCCGAGGCGCTCAGGCGTGCGAAATTCTCGTCGGCGACAACCAGCAAGCCCGAGACCTTTGCCTGGCCGTCGAGTGACTTCTTCTGGACGTCCACCGTACCCTTTGCCTCGGTGTCGGCCAGCAGGCGGATGGCTTGCGGTTCCCATTCGAGAGGCCACTGCGTGGTCTTGAATTCGATGGACAGCCGCTGCGGCTGATCCAGCCGAAACTGCATCGACCCCAGCGCCTGACCGCCCTCCTGTTCGAGACGAATCTCATCCAACCTCGCCAACCCATCGGCGATTCGCAGCGTGCCGCGCCCCTGGCGAGCCTCGAACGGCGGAATACGCAGATCCGCGATCTCCCAGCTTCCATAGGCAAGGGCCTTGTCCATCGCGAAATCAGGCACCGCCAACTGCAATCGAGCCTTGGCCTGCCCCTGGTACTTCAGCGGCGAGCCCGCCATTTCGGCAGCCGCCTGCAGCGACAGGTCGTCGATCATCAAGGCAAGCTGGGTTCGAGGTTTGGACAATTCGTGTCGCCCGCTGAGCTGCCATCGCCCCCCGAGCAGATCGAACGATTCCGTGGCGATCTGGACATATTCGGCATTGACGGTCCCCTGCAATGGGACGCTCACCTGGGGCACGGTTTGTCGCCCCAGTCGCACGTGGCGGCCGGCGATCGACCCGCCGAACCGCAGATCCATCGGCCGAACCTGTCCTTCGACCTCCACCTCGCAGGTCCACTGCCCCGGCGTCGCGGTCGCTGACTCGGTGGAGCCGCCCCGTCGATCCGACCACCGCGCCGAGAGATGAGCCCCGTGGATTTCGCCCGAGGGCAGGCTCAGCTTGCCCTTGGCGGTGGCCAGGCGATCACCCTTCGTGATGCCCAACTCGGATATGACCGCCTCTTCGCGGTTGCCCGACCCATGAATGCGGATGTCCAAATCCGGCCCCTGCCCGCTCAGCCGTTTGACCCCCTTGGCTTCAACCTGCACCTGCCATTGGAGCGTCTGGACGTCCAATTCGGCCGCCGCATCGATTTGCCGGGTGTCCGGCAGCTTCAGCGACGCCAATTGGACTTTAGGGCCATCCAGCGAAACCTTGACGCTGGCGCCGCTCAGATCGATCTGGCGGGCCTTGCTCGACCAGACCAATTCTTCGGCCGAGGCCTCCCATAGTGTCTTTCGCCAGTCGCCTCCGGCCCCTCGGATTTCCGTATCGATGCGCAGCTCCCCGACGGGATTCCGCACCGTCAGGGCCGTCCGCAACGTCACCTCCTTTCGTCCCGACAGCGGCGACTTGATCGCCACTCTGGCGGTACCGTCGTGCTCGCCGCCCCGTCCGCGAAGGCTACCCGCCCAGTTGGCCGAGAGCTCTCCAGTGCGCCGGTTGAAATCCCACTGGCCGCTGATCTGCGCGGCGCCCGAATCGGCGGCCGCCACCACTCGGTCGGCTCTTACGGCGTCCCGGTCGAGACGGATGCTGCCGGCCGTGAAACGCAGCCTCTGTCCGGCCAGATTCGGCTCGATCACCACCAGATCCTGCGGGGCCACGACCAGGTGGTCACCCCGTACGGTCACATCCACCGCACCGGCAGCGACCGCAGGACCAAGATCGAACCGATCCAGCCGCAATGTGCCTGCCAGACCGTCGTCCCGAACCCGTCCGGTCCATCGCCCGGAAACGTGGGTCAATCCGGGATCGGCCAACCCCAGCGCGTCGAGCGGCAGATCATTGGGCTCGATGTGGAAATCGATGCGATGGGCCCAGTTGCCGCCCTGCACCAGTTCCCCATGCAATCGCGTTCCCTTCGGCGCCTTGAGGCTGAACCCCCAGGCCGACAAACCATTGCTCATGCCAAACACTGCGACAGGGCCGACGGTCTGCATGGCTTCGTTGGGCTCGGCAATACGGATGATCGCTTCTCGCACATCCACGCGGGGCAGCGTGACGGCCGCTCCTCTGTCCGGAGCCCGGTCGGCATAAGCAACCAGACGGGCAATCGCGTCCTGGACGTTCCACCGACCGTCGGCATCCCGCCGCAGATCGAGTTGCGGCCTGTCGACTCGAACCGAATCGAGTCCAAGCGATCGTGTGATCACAAGCCAAGGGATCGAATGATGGGACAGGTCCACCGCCTCGACGTGAAGCACCTGCCCCCCACTCAACGGCGCCGCCACAGCCAGATCGCAGATCGCCGTCTTCCCCATCCACCCCACCGACAGAGACCGGGCCGTCACATCCAGACCCAACCGCTCCCCGGCGGCGCGCAGAATCCACTGCCGGGGCAGATGCGTCAGCAGAACGATCTGCACGGCCAGGCCTGTCAGCAGCAGGACAACGATCAGAACGATGAAAATTCGAATCGCCCAGCGGCGCATCCGTCGATCACTCCTCATGTGGGTTCGCGGCCTGATGTCACTCAATGTGATGGTCCACCGGCGGAATCGTACCGATGGTCCGTGGACCAAATCCGAACAGCCACCAGTCGTCGCGGAAGGCCTTGCCGACCGACGGTCCGGAACTGTCAACAACCTCTCCGGTATCCGCCCAGTAGGCCACATAGGCAACGCTTGCGAAGCCAACCTGTTTGATCGATTTGGTGATGGCAATCTCCGGTGTCACAATGCTCGCCACGGGGACCCCGGCGCCGGCGGCGGCCGCGGCGGCAGACGTCCCGATCGACGGAATGCCCAACAACGTCTCGTACCGGTCGATGCCCACCCCGCCGCTTCGCACCTCCAGCACGATCTCCGCCTGCTCGCGCTTGGCCGAAATCTGTACACCCGATAGAAGCAGCTTGGCACGGAGCTCCCCCAGGACGAACTCCTTCTCCGCCGCCGCGAAGTAGGTGTCCTCCACGAAGATCTTGTGCCCGCGCAAGACGATGAACGAGAAGGGCTTGACGGCCTCGATGGCCGCCTGCGACAGGAGGAACTGCTCGGTCGCCGTGCGGGCCGGGTCGGTAATGCGGAGACTGGCGCAGCCGCTGAGGACCATCAACAAACAGACCAGCCCAATCGATGATGCAGCGGCCGAGCGACTCAGGCATGCTGCCAACGCGCCGCCAAGACGTTTGCCCACTCCCATACCGGTCACTTTCATTCCATTTCCATTCGGTCGATCTGAAATCGCGGCTCAAGGTCCTGTCGGACACCGGGATCGTCCCATACGTCGCCCGATCGCAACAAGTGCGTCAAGAACGAACCGCGTAGCCACGATTTCTCCATGGCATCCATGCGGACGGCACTGTATCAGAATCGAGCATTCAGATCAAAGAATCCCCCGGGCGCATCTCGCGGCGACTTGAAAGAAGCGATGTGGGGCGATATCCTGTCGGTACAGGGAAGGTTCGTCTTCACAGCGAGCTGATCCCGAAGGTCCGGAGAAGGCCGTGATGAAACGCCGCGTATTTTTGAAAGGTTGTGCCGCCTCGTTGGCGGGCTTCGCCCGGCCCAGCGTGTTGTCGTCGAACGCCTGCGCCGCCCTGCCGGCCGGCATGCCGGACACCTCCGGCATGAACGTGCTGCTGATCCTCGTCGAGGGCCTGGCGGCCAATGCCGTCGGCTGCTACGGCAATTCACAGGTCTGGACCCCGAACCTCGATCGGTTCGCAACGCGGGCGATGCGATTCACCCGATGCTACTGCCAGACGCCGATGAGTGACCTTTCACGCCATTCGCTCTTCACCAGCCTGCGTCCCGCCCCGACCGACGTTGCACCTGATGCCTCCCTCGCAGGAGCACGATCGTTGCCGGAGGTGCTTCGCCAGTACGGTTTTCGTGACGTGAAAATGGGCAAACCATGTGGCGGCGCCCAACGACGAAATTCATCCGATCACGCCAAGGGTTGTCACGATGCCTGCGAACACCGCAGCGAGGCGGAAAGGAAGGCCAAGGAGGGCTCCAAGAATCGACGCGTCACAGAGATCCTCGCTGAATCCGCCGAGGCTGGATCCCCGTTCTTCATTTCGGTGGACTTCTCGTCGCTTCATATGCCGCTGCGATGTCCTGCGACCTTTCTCGACCTGTACGATCCGAGTCGCATTCCATATCCCCAAGCCCCCACCTGCCGGGACCGCGATATCCCTGCCGTGGCCAGGCGATTTGGCCGCAACGACATCGTCTTGAGAAGAGACGACGACGGGCCCATGTCGGAGGAGGATGCCCGGCAGACCGTTCTGGCGTACTACGCCTGCGTTTCCTTCATCGATGCGCAGATTGGGGCCGTGCTCGATGCGCTCGATCGAGCGCCACAGTGCGGTGACACAATCGTCGGGATCCTCAGCAACCACGGGTTCCACCTGGGCGAGCATGGGCTCTGGGGGGCGCAAACACTCTTCGAGCAGTCCACCCGGGTTCCCCTTCTGATCCGCGTGCCGGGCGTCACGACACGACAAGCCGTATGCGACGAGATCGTCGAACTGGTAGACCTGCTGCCGACCGTATGCGACCTTCTGGCCGTGCCGGTGCCGGACCGTACCGAGGGCAGAAGCTTCGCCCCGCTGTTGCACGACCCGCTGCAGCCCTGGAAGCGAGCCGCTTTCACGGTCTGCGCGATGGACGATCACATCGGGCGATCCGTGCGAACCAAACGCTGGCGCTACGCCGACTGGCAATCCTGCACGACCTCACTGCGCCAGTTCGAGCTTTATGACCTTGACACCGATCCCTGGGAACAGGTCAACCTGGCGTTGCATCCCGACTATCGCAACGAGCGTACGATCCTGGCGAATCTTCTTCAGCGCGGCTGGAAGGCCGCCCAGTAGCCCACGCCTCACCACACCATCCGAAGTTCCCGGCCGCACAAAGCCCCTGTCAAATCGCGAAGGAACACCGACGGCGGTCGCGTTCGTCCGAGAAAACGCCGGCCCAATCGTCGTCCGTTCCATTCGTCACCCCGGCCAGAGGCCAGCGGGCAGACGGAATCGGTACGGCAGTATTTTGCTGACAGCGACCGGCGAAGATGCTATGGTGATGCCGTTGTTGGGCCACCCGGTGACATGTGGGGGCCCGATGAAGTCATGGTCCTTACTGCTGTGGGGGACGAAGCCACGCATGAGAATCGAAACCGTCATGGCGGCAACATGGATTTGCGCCGCAATTGCGGGCGGGACGTTGGCCGATGAGGCCGAGCCGCCGGTCGAGCCCAGGAAACGAGAGGTGTTCGTCGGCGCCGGCGCACTCGTCAGCTCCAAGCCGTATAAAGGGATCGATCCGCGCGTCTATCCGATTCCGATGTTCGGTTACGAAGGCGAGAGGCTCTACCTTCGCGGCGTCGGCGGAGGGTACCAGCTATTCCGCAGGGGAGGCTGGTCTTTCGGGCCGGTCCTGCAGCCTCGCTTTGACGGCTACGAGGCCGACGACAGCCGTTATCTGGCGGGAATGAAGGATCGTGATCTGACGCTCGACGGCGGCGTCGGGCTGTCCTGGCGGGCAAAATGGGGCCTGATCGGCCTGTCCTGCATCACCGACCTTCTCGGCAAACACGATGGCCAGGAATTGGAACTCAGCTACACGGCGGTATTCCCTTACGCCGGCTGCGACTTCATTCCGTCGGCGGGACTGCGTTACAAGAGCGACAACCTCGTCGATTACTATTACGGCGTGCGCACCAGCGAGGCCCGTGACGGACGCCCTGCCTACGAGGCCGAAGAGGCTACGGACCCCTTCGTTCGCCTGGCGGTTCGGCGCAAGCTCGGCGGCCAATGGAGCCTGCTCGGCGCCGTCCAATACGAATGGTTCGACAGTGAGATCAAGGACAGCCCCATCGTAGACAAGGACTACGACGTCTCCTTCGTGGGCGGCTTACTCTACTCCTGGTAGACTCAGTGGGGCCGGATCTTGAAGGCCACGTCGTCGCCGATGTGGTAGGCATGGCCTCCGGTCGTCGTCAGTTCCGGGACCGAGACAGTAAGGGTCCCATCACGGCAATCCAACGTCTGCGCATCCAGGTAGCGCCCGCGCCAGGTGCGGTAAAGGCGAACGTCGTATGTTCCGTCCGCCAGGCCAGAGATTGTGAAGGACTCTCCGGCGACGCCGGAACGCGGGTTGACCAGCCAGCCGAAGATCAGCGATTCGTCCCCCATCGCCCAGCCATCGCAGTGACCGCTTTGAATGGTTATCGGCTTGAGATCCGGACGGGCGAAGTCGATGTCGGAGATGAACTGAGCGAAGGACCGCATCTGATTCGTCACCACCGCGTCGTTGATCCAATCGGAATAGGCCCACCAGAAAGGCGTGCAACACAGTCCGTTGGCAAGCCCGACCCAGAGCGCATTGTGGTACATGGCCAGGTATCCCGGCATCCCCGGCTCGTAGTAGGTGTGGTCATAGCCGCATTCGCCGATAATGGCGGGTTTGTCGAAGCCGTTCCACAGATTCTGCGTTTGCGTCGCGTAGTTCAGATAGCTCGCTCGCAACGGGCTCTCGTCGTCGGGCCCGATCTTGCCGCGCTTGGGCATCGGGTGTCCCTGTGCTTCGTAGATTTCCCGAGCCGCAATGTCGAAGATCCGGTAGCCTTCGGGCCACCACTGGCCGATGCCGCCGCTCTGTGTGCCGGTGGTCGGGCGGCCGTACGGGTCGTACTCGTTGAAGAAGGCGTCCATTTTTCGGCACCACTGCTCCGCGGCCGCTCGATCGCCCTCCTCCCAGCCCTCGGTGCCGTTGATCTCATCGATGATGAACCATAAGAACAGCGCCCGGCTGTATCCCCAGCGGGCGAGGATGTAGCGATAGAGCTTTTCCTGGTAGCGCCACCCTTCGTCACTCGCGAAGAACCCTTTCGCGTCGGTGACCAGCCGATAGGGATTGTTGCGGTACCGTGCGTTGCCCCCGCCCCAAACGGCCTGGGAGATATACGAGTGAAACCAGATGTTCCAACTGATGTGAATGTCGCGCTGCTCGCACCACTCGAAAAGCTGATCGAGCCGGCCGCAGCGGTTCTGGTCGTAGCGGCCGAGCCCTGTGCCCATCGTCTCCAAAGGCGTGTGAAAGAAGCTGATGAAGTTGCCACCCAGACGCTTCAGTCTGTCGAGTCCTTCCTCAGTGATCTGGCCTGCGTTGAACTGCTCGTAGCTGTCGTTATACCACAGGCCGACGCCGTAGAACGAGGTCCCGTCGTCGTGCTTGAGATAGCGTCGGTTCGGCGCGATCCGGATGAAACCATGGTGGTCCGACCCCGTGACGTTGAACGTACCCGGCCGGCCCTCGGCTGTTCCCTCCTTGTCCTTAACTTTGACAACGTACTTCCATTGTCCGATCTCGGTCGGCGCAAACCGCACCATCCACAAGGACGACCAACTCGATGGATTGTAGAAGCCCCAGATGGTCTGCGTCTTGCCGGAAGGCGATGTGAACTGGGCCCGCAGATCGATCTGGTCCGGATCGAACGGATTCGCATAGGTCGCCTCCAGATCGACATGCAACTCGAACTTCTCGTACAGACCCACGGTTGTCGAATCCGTTGCCCGAACGGATTGGATCACGGGCGCCTTGGCGGCTGCCATTGATGCGATCGCGAAGATCGTCACCAGCACGAATAGAATACGGTTCACCATCATTTGCTCCTGAATGAGATGGACGAGAGTTCGATGCCGTGGGCTGCCAATCCTTCTTCGTCGCGCGCCTTGCCGCATGCCCACTCAGGCCTGATACGGGTGTTTCCACGGCGCGCGGTAGGGGCGATGGAGCATGCTGTTGGCCTGCACGTGGTCGGTGATCTTCTCGGCCTGCTCATCCCATGCGACGGTGGCGCCGACGTCATAGGCGATCATGGCCAGCTTGACCGTGGTGGTTGAGCGGTATCCGTCCTCAATCGTGCAGCCGGGCTGCTTTCTGCTGCGGACTGCATCGAGGAATTCCGTCATGTGTGCCGTGCCCATGTCCGCACCGACGTTGTGTTCGATGCGCTGGGCATCCCGGCCTTTTGGGATGATGACCCAGCGCTGATCGGTGACGAAGACGGTGCCTTTCTCTCCGTAGAAGAAGATCCCGTTGGATACCTCCGGCGTATACTCGGCGGCACCGTAAATGCGGTGGTTCCAGAACACCGGGCAGGTTTCGAAATCAAACTGCACTGAAAGGATGTCCGGCGTGGTGATCTTGTCTTTGAAGTAGTAAGTGCCGCCCGAGGCCTGTACGCTTCTCGGCGTCGTCTCGCCCAGAATGTACCGCGTCGCATCGATCAGATGGATGCCCCAGTCGACGAGGTGGCCATGGCCCGTGGTCTTCTCCAGGCGCCAAGCGAAGTGGCCGATCTGCGGGCTGTAGGGCAGCTTGGGCGCCGGGCCGCACCAGAGGTCCCAGTCCAACGAAGCGGGTGGGTCCTGCGGCGTCGTGTCGAGGATGCCCGCCGTGTAGTGGATCTGTGCATCTGCCTGGATGATTCGCCCGATGTGGCCTTCGCGGATGTACTGGCGCGCCTGCTGAATAGCCGGGCTCTGCCGACGCTGGAAGCCCACCTGGACGATCACGCTCTTCTCCCTGGCCGCATCCACCATGGCGCGACCCTCGCGCACGTCGTAGGCGAGTGGTTTCTCGCAGTAGACGTCCAGTCCCCTCTCAACGGCCGCGATGAAAGGCAACGCGTGCCATTGGGGTGGCGTGGCGATCACGATCGCGTCGAGCCCCGGCGTTTCCAGCAACTCGCCATAGTGCTTGAACGTCTTCGGGCGGGTGCCCTGCGATTGCTCGACCTTGTCGGCGCTGTCGGCGAGATGCCGGCTGTCTACATCACACAGCGAGACGACGGCCACGCCGCCGGCCTTGAACGCCGCGCGGATATCGGCCATGCCGTAATTGCCGCACCCGATGACGCCCAGGTGGATTCTCTGTTTGGCTTGCTGATCTGCGGTCGTCCCTCTGAGGAAGGCGTTCATGGCAAGGCCGCCGCCGACCGCCGCTGTGAGGAAGTTTCGTCGGTTCATCTTCGCCATCGCGTCCCGTCCTTTCCATCATCGGTTGTGATGAAAACTGCATCCCGTCATATGATCGCTCCAGACCATGATAGCGAACGATTTCAGCGTGTCAATCGACTGCCTTGCCGCCCTTCGGCCGGGTCGTGGAGCCTGTCAACAGACACGGGGCCCGCCCCAACGTCCGTTGGAACAGGCCCCGTGTCGATCTATCACGCTACTGTCTGCCGTTCGTGCGGCAGTGTGGTGTACGCTACCGGTTCTCGGCCAGGAACAGAATCTCCGCCTCCGACAAGGCGCGGTCGTAGATGCGGACATCATCCATCTGGCCGGTCATTTCCCGTTCGAGCGTGCCGCCATTGTTCCATGCGCCCAGGGAGGCGCCGCCCAGGATGAGGTTCGTCATGGGGGCCGCCAGATCGCGTGAATCCTCGACCTGGCCGTTCAGGTAGATGGCTGCCCGTGTCGGAGAGACCGTCAGGGCCATGTGGCTCCACTCCCCGGCGTTGACCATCGTCACGCCGGCGAGGTCGCCGCCGTCGAGGCCGTTGATTCCGACGTTGACCAGGCCGTAGGAGAGCTTGAAATGCGCTGCGCCGGCCGCCCAGACGTCGGTGTTCAGCCCGCCGGCAAACTGCACGTCGGCGATAGACGACGCCGGATTGACCCACATCGCATAGCTGAACGCACTGAACGTCGCACTGGCGCCGCCGATCCTCGGGACTGCCACGGCGTCATCGGCGCCGTCCAGGTTCAGGACGCCGTCGGCGGCTCCGGCATCTCCCAGAAGGGAGCCGTGATAGCCGTTGCCCGAGCTGTCGGTGGCGCCGCTGTCGAAGAGATATTGAAGCATCAGCCCATCCGTTCCCGGATCGACCGGAGCGAGAATCTCCGGGGCCGTCCGGTACAGCAGGATGTCATCGATGTAGACCAGACCGGAACCGCCCCCGTCCACGCCGACGCTGAGGCTTGTGACATTGCCCAGGTTGATGCCGACCGAGGCCAGATCGACGTTCCATTGTCCCCATCGGGGCTTGGTCAGCGCATCGTCGTCGCCGTCGTAGATCACTTTCGTGCCGTTGATCTTCAGATAGAGCCGACCGCCTGTATTGCTCGTGCCGCCACGGAAGTACAGCACGAGTGTCTGGATGCCGGCCTGCGTCCAGTCCTGACCGCCGAGGTCCAGATCGGCCACGGATGTCGAGGCCGAGGTGTTGTCGAAGTACAGGGGCATGGACTGGCTGCCGCCGCGCACAATCGCCTGTTCGGCGAACGGGGCGTCGAGATACCCGACCTGCGAGCCGTTGGCAGTATCTTCGTATCCGTCGGTCCAGGCCTGGAAGATCGCGTTGCCGCCATCGAGGTCGTTCGTGTAGCTCTCGAAGTCGTCCACGACGAGATAGTCCTGCGTGGAGAAGCTCCAGATGTTGCCGGTCCAGAGGCTCGGGGCGGCATTCTCGTTGACCTCGTCGATGCGCCAGTAGTAGGTCGTCCCGAGATCGAGCGTGCCGGGGCCGTATTGCGACGCCGCGACCGCATCGACCACGGCCAGTGTCTCCGGGTCGGTCCCCAGCAGGACCTCATGCGAAACCGCCTCGCGGCCTGCGCGCCAGGTGAGAAGGGCCTCGACCGACACATCGACCGCGCCGTCCGCCGGCTCCGGCTCGCGGGCCAGAACGGGCAGATAGGTGAATCGGACCTCGCTGAGGCCGTATTGGCCCATTGTCCCCCAGCCGCTGTTGACGACCAGACGAACGTATCGGGCGACGACGCCCTCCAAGTCGATCGTGGTGTTGAATGTGTAGGTCGCCGTCGCGGCGGCGCGGGCGAGTTGGACGTCACCGAAGGCGGTCCACTCGTCTCCATCCGTCGAGTACTCCACGGTGACATCCTTGAGCCCGAAGCCCAGAACCATTTCGAACTGGCTGTTGTAGTTCCACACGAACATCTGGTGCAGCTTGTGGACCGCATCGAATTCGAACTGAATCCACAGAGGCTCGCTCGCATCCCACGTGGCCAGCCACGCGTCTTCGGACGCGAGGGAATGCTCGTCGGCGGCGTTGAGTCCCGAACCATCGACGGTGTTCTCGGGCCCGGCATCCGCGCCCGATGTCGCATTGCTGGTCGCCACGACACCCTGGATCGGATAGACCAGAGGTTCGGTGGTGAAGCTCCAGACCTCGCCCTTGAAGACGGTGTTGTCCGGGGCCGCATTGACCTCGTCGATGCGCCAGTAATAGGTCTGACCGAATTGCAGGACCTCGGCGGGGACATAGCTGGTCTCGGGCTGGCCCTGGCTGACGAGCACCGCCATGGGATTGACGCGATCGGCGGCGTCGACGTCGTCGAAGGCCGTGCCGAGGTAGACGTCGTGCGTTGCCGCAAATTCGCCGGCGCTCCAGCTCAGGACCGCGTCACGCGGTACGTCGGTGGCGCCGCTTTCGGGCTTCGGATCTCCCGCTGTCTCGAAGCCGGGCGCCTTGCCTGCCATCACGTCGGCCAGCTCGGCCTCCGTCAGGACGTGGCTGTACACGCGCAGGTCGTCGATCATGCCGCTGAAGTAGTTTCCGAGAGTCGGAGAATCCGCCCCGACGCGGAAGTTCTGCGTCGAAAGGCCGACGGAGACGGCTTCCGACGAGGAATCCACCAGCACGCCGTTGTGATACTCATGGAACATGTCCCCGGCGTCGTCGAAAACCCATGCCAGATGGATCCACGTGTCCCCAGGAATGGTGGGACCGTCGCTGTCCCGGTTGAGGTTGCGCGCCGTAGCGCTGCAAATGTCCATCTCCATGCGGTCGTTGTAGATCGAGCACGTGAAGCCTCCACCGGCAGCATTTTCGCCTTGGCGGTTGCTGCATGTCTTGTAGTCTCCGCCGGCGGGCTTGTTGATCCACGCCGTGACCGTCATACCGCCTGTCACGGTGGTGTCGATGTCCAGCAGGCCACACATCACGTAGTCGCCGGAGCCGTCGAGTTGCAGCGCGCCGCCCAGATGGCCGGCGGCCCAGCTCGCATCGCCGTTGAGGGTGCCATCGTGGCCGTTGCCGGAGACATCGGCGGCGGTCGTGCCGGCGGCTTCGTTAAACGTCCACCAGGCGAGAAGGTCAGCGGCGGCCGGCGCGGCCGTCGTCAGTCCGATCAATAGGGTCAGAGAGACAAGACAAAATACTTTCCTAACCATGACAATCCTCCAGCAGAAGTTCTTGCTTCGGCGCCCCATCGGGCGCCAACATGCTACCCTTTTTTCTGTGCCAGTGCCGCCTCAGCCTTTATCGCCGCATACACCGGAGCTCTTGAGGATGTTTCAGGCGGCGACGCTCTTCATGCTCGCCTGTGGGCAATCATCATTCGATCCGGGCGTGTACCTCCTTTCCATGGGATGTGGATATGGCAGGACAGGACCGATCGGAACGCTGATGGTACGTTTCGGGCGGGAGTATCGTGAATCGCCGTTTGCTGTGCGTTGCGCCTGCCATATCTCATCAGGGCCTGGTTCTCGGCCGATTCTCCGGCGTGCCGGCTGGACGCAGCCGTCCTCCAGCGAGAACGTCGAAGCCCGTCTAACCTGGCATGCTAACGTTAGAAACCGCATTTGATTATGGCAGATCGGCCCCAGGTAGTCAAGAAAATTCTCGGACGCAGGGTACGGGCTCCGCCTGCGGGCGGGGTGGCTACAGGCGAACTGGGAGAACGGCAGCAGCACCGCGGAGATGTGGTATGTGAAAGTGGGTTGGCCTGACGGATGAGAGAACCAATCCATCGGCCGCTGACCGGACCCGAAGAGAACGTGTCTCCTCGGATGCTCAACCGATCACGAGCCGATTCAATTGTCCCCTGCACCGTCAGACCTACTGGGTTGTTACGCCTGAAAGGAACAGAAGCATCACGAAAACCGTCAAGACTATCTCATTCATAGCTTACACCACCCCAAAAAAGTGTCACATCGTATTATACAGCAAACGGGTTCGGAACGCAAGCGGCAAGGCCACGATTTTCTCCTTTCACCTGGCCGATTCCGGCCGGGTCGCAGACAAACCATGATGGCGGATTCGGACGCCGTCAGAAGCCCTTGTAGCGTCCCAGAAAGGCCGCAAGCCCTTCGCGGCCGAACCACTGAGGGTCCCACGGGGCGTGGTCGGTCATGTGGAGGTATTCGTCTCTGAGAACATAGGCGTCGGCCGTGATTGTCTCGCGTCCGGCGACGACGGTCTGACTCTGGCGGTCGTAGAATTCACCCTCGAAGAAATCCAGACGTTTGAGGTCTTCTGCACCGAGATCCAGGTAGACCAGGCCATCAACCCATTCGGCATCGTGGGTCCGGAAGATGACGGGATAGACATCGTCGCGGACCTTGCGACGGGCGAAGCCGTGCAGGCGGGCCGGGCGACTGGCATAGGTGCCCCGCACCAGCCGCCTCCAGACGGACTCAAACATCAACGAACCATAGGTGAACAGATGCATGCCCTGCGTCCCCGGCAAGAAGCAACGTCTTCAAGAAGCTTATGCCGGAGTCTATCGCAAACGCCGTGCCATCTGCAGGGCCTTCGTCAACGGCTCTGAAACAGGTAGCGACCTTGTGGAAAGTGACAAAACCGTGGACGGACACACCCTGGACCGACGAAATCGTCGGTTCTGCTTCTGCGGACCCCATCGCATCACACCGATGATCGAGCGTCTAAGGCAACATCGCCAATTGGGCCCTCGCCCAGACGTGACTGACGTTGAGCTTTGCCGCCTCGCCAAACGCGCTACGGGCCGCCTCCATCCGGCCGGACCCAACGTAGCCCAGTCCCTGGATGTAATGGGCCGAGGCAAGCCGGGCCTGACGGGCCTGCTGCTCGCCGAACTTAGCAAAGAAATCCACTTCCTCATCGCGTTCGATTCGCTCGGACCCCGTTCGGATCAGCTCATCGAAAACCTCCGTGGCCTGCTCCTCGCGGCCCAGCTTGCGCATCGACATCGCCCGGTAGAAACGCGACTCGGGCGCCCAGCGCGCGCCCGCCTCGGCTGCCGATTTCTCGTAGAAGGCCTTGGCCTTCTCCGCATCGCCGAGGGCCTCGTGAGCCTGCGCTGCATAGTAAGCGATTTGCGCGGCGCGCGGATCGTTCTGCGGCCGGCCGACGGAGAGGTTCTCCGGGTATTCAGCCGCCGCAAGGAAATCCTCCAGGGCCTTGACCGCTTTATTGTCCTTAAGCCGTTCGAGTCCGCGAAGCAGATGGGCGTCGACGTAGACGTCGCGAATTTCTCCACCGCCTTCCCGAACGTGGAAATGGTGACTCGCCAGATCGGAAACGGCTTGGTCGTAGTGGCCCGCCAGCACCATCGCCGCGATCAGACTCTGGAGACTGTCGTTTCTTCTGATGACCGTCGCATGGTGCCTCTGGAGAACCTCCAGCCGTTTGGCGGGGTCCACATTGCCCAATTCATACAGATGGTCCAGTTCTGCGAACAAACGCGCATCATCGGTTCTGCATGCGATCGCCCTCTCGTAACAGGCGATGGCTCTGGGCACATCGTCTGCCGTTCGATGGTACGCCCACCCAAGGTTGCGATGGCTGCCGGCGAAACGCGGATCGAGCCGGGCCGCCCGTTCCCAACAGGCCACCGCCTCCTCCGGCTGCACGTCGTAGAGCGCGTTCCCGAGATAGTAGGCGGCACGCGCGTCGTCCGGGTTGCACTCGATCGCTGCGGTCAGCGCCGCAATCGATTCGTGGCGAAACGGGAAGCAGTAATCCGCCGGCATCGCCTGCGCCTGTGAGAACAGCTTCCGGGCCGCGTCGACATCGCCGTTACGCTGATGGATGTGGCCCAGATAATAATACACCAGCGGATAGCGGCCGGCCGCGTCCGTCTTGTCGCGCGCCGCCCGCCCAAGCACTTCGATCGCCTCGTCCCAGAGGCCCCAGCTCATGTAATCCGTCGCCAGTTCGAGGTAGGCCTGCACGTTCCGTTGCATCGTCCGTTCCAGCCGCTCCAGCGTATCGGCGGCGCGACGTCTCTGTCCGAGGGCCGTCTGGATCAGAACCAATTCGTTCATCGCAACGAAATCGAGCGGATCGCTGGCCAGCACGGCCTGTACGATCGCCCGGGCCTGCCGGAGGTCGCCCTGATGTCGGAGCACCGCCGCCTTGAGATTCCGCGCCTTCGTGTTCACGGTGTTGGTCGTCAGCGATCTGTCGATCTGCTCGATCGCCGTCGCCCAGTCCCCTTTGCCGCACGACAACTCCGCAAGCTGATGGTAGCCGGCCGAGTGAAATGCGTAATCCCACGTAGACCGAAAGAACGCATCGTATGCCTCGTCGAGCTTTCCCTGAGCGCGCAGCGCCACACCCAGGTGATACAAGGCCTCGGTGCTGATGGGCCGCGTATAGTCAGCCGAAAGTCTCGTCACCGCCCGGCGCAGATGCTCCTCCGCCCTGGCGTACAACGCCCGCTTGTTGTAGTTGATGCCCACGATCGTGTTCGTCCGCGTGTCGTTCGGATCGCGACGCAGGGCCTCGTCGTAGTAATCGAACGGATCGACGCGGGGATTGTGAATCTGCTCGATGCGAAAGCCGGTCAGATACAATTCCTCGATGGTCTCGATGTCCTTCGGCGCCGGCGGGTTCTTCACGACCGCCGGCAGGTTCGGATCGTACGGGCGTTCCACGGGTCGATACGCGATCAGCTCCTGCCCTGAGGCGGCCAGCAACGAAGCCCGCAGATCGGTGACATCGACGCCCTCGGGCGCCGCCACGTCCGTCACGAACGGCTGAGCCGGACCAATGGCAATTGTCTCGTCCAGAATGGTCTGCCCCGAAGCCGTCAGCAGCACCCTGGCCTTCTTGTGCGGGGCGGTCGTGTTGAACCCCAGCCGGACCTTGCCGTCGTCGGTCCGTTCGAGGTTGACGGCCGCGTCGAGATTGGCGTTCTTGAACCCGCCGATCGCACGGATCGGATACCAGCACTGCTGGAACGTCTTGACCTCGTACGGTTTGATCCAACTGTAGTCGGGCTGGTTGTCGCTGAACGCGCCGACCATCAGCTCGGCATATGGGCCGTCCTCATCGGTCAGGATCTTGTCCCACATCCGACCGCGCGGTCCGGGCCCCCACTCCCACAGTTTGGCCCCGCAGACGACGTGATGGTTGGCCACGTGGACCACGCCGGCCTGGCGGCCGTGGTCGTAGCCGCCCATGAAATCCTCCTGAAGGTCCCAGGCGAAGAACGAGACGGGCTCCGGGTGGTTCTTCCACCAGCTCAGGTCCACTCCTCGGTAGTCTATGCCGCGGTAGGTTTCGGCGCCGATCGGCCAGTGCGCGAAGTCATTCTTGGAATGATACGTCGCGGCCGTGACGCTGGGCGGAAAGATCACCTGGTAGGTATCGTCCACGTGGACCGCGACATTGGCCCAATACAGGATCGAGTGCGGCTGGGCGGTCCGATTGATCAGCTTGACCGTTGTCTCGATCTGCGATCGGCCCGGGTAGAGCGTGATGCCGACAAGCCATTTCATCCGGTGCCGCCGCTCCGTCTCGCCGAACCAGATCGTCTTGCTGCCGTCGGCGTTCTCGGCCAGCGTGTAATCGACGGGCATGTGCGTCGTGTCGCGATGGTGGTGGAAGACACACCATTCGATCCCGCCGGAGATCCACGCCCCGAGCATACCGATCAGCGCCGGCTTGATCACGCTCTGCCGGTAGAAGATCTCGTAGTTGTTGGTCTTGTCGGTCGCATAGAACAGCCGCCCGCCGATCTCCGGCAGAATGCACAGCTTGATGTACTCATTCTCCAGGTACAGGGCCGTATAGGTCTGCTCCTCGCGGATGTTCGTCACGCCGTCCTGCATCGCATAGGGATAGACCCGCTTCTGCGCCCCCTGATACGATTCATTGGTGTAGAAACGCGGGTTCACGTCGGGCGCTTCGAGCCGGTAGGTGGGCAGCGTCAACGGCTCCTGCCAGACCTTCACCGCCGCCGGCGCCGGCCCAAGAACGATTAGGACGAGAAGAAACGACAGACACACACGTCTTTCCAGTGACATGAGCCAGGCACTCCTTTCCATGGTCTTCCGTTGTGCTCCTTGTCGGCGACTCCAGAATTCGTCTAAGCCACAGGCAACCCACGTCATGCTACCAGAAGACCCCTGCCGCGACAAGAACGCATCGCAACCTGGCGCCATCCCGGCAGTTCGCTGGCGGACGCATCGTGCGGCCCTGCCTACCGAGACAAATGTGAGATTTTGCGTAACAAAATGGTACAATCGGGACTCTATCAGGCGAGCAACGCTTATGTGCACCGATATCGATATCGTCGAGCTGGTCCGCCAGGCACAACATGGGGACCCGCAGCGGATGGACCGCCTCGCCGAGGCGGCCCGGGGCAGGCTCTCTGCCTACATCTACCGCCTGACCCTCAACCACGACCTGGCCCAGGACCTCTTGCAGGAGACCCTCCTGAAGATGATCGAGAACACCAGGAACATCGAGCATCCCGATCGATTCTGGCCCTGGCTGTTTCGCACGGCTCTGGGCCAGGTCCAGCACCACTACCGCAACCAGGCCCGTGCCCGGCAGATCGGATTCTCATCGGTCAGCCGTCAACGCTTCTCGGACCACCTCGCACACGACCGCGACGACGGCCTGGACCGGCTCATGCGGAAGGAACTGGCCGAGGCCGTGGTCGATGCCATGGCCCAGTTGAAACTGACCTACCGAAGCGTACTGACGCTGCAGTGCTACGAGCAGTTGTCGTTCGCCGAGATCGCCGACATGATGGACTGCAAGGAGTTGTGGGCCCGCGTGCTGTTCTTTCGGGCCAGGCACTCGCTCCGTCGCCGATTGACAAAGCGAGGGTTCGGCAAGGGGTTGTTACTGACGGCCCTGGGCCTCTTCGGCTGGCTGACGGCCCCGGCCGACACCGCTGCAGCCGGTACCACGGTCACCGCCGCCTCCTGCCAGGTGGGAGCCGCCGCCACGATTGCCGGCCTTGCGGGCACCCCTTCGGGCATCGCAACCCTCCTCGCCACAGCGGGCGCGACCTTCACGCTCAGCCTGTCCGTCGAACAGATCGCCTGCGCGATTCTGCTGGTCGCCGCCGTACTTGCCGGCCTGCTGATCGCCTTTGTCTTCGAATAACGGTCGGCCGTTCGCCGAATTCCGCGCCCGTAATCCCCCGGAAAGTCCCCGAAAATGCCGTCGCCGCGACGCCTGGGCAATCCTACAATGGCCGGAAAAAGAGTTGTTTTCGTGACGTTTACTTGGTATAAGAAGAAATATAGGAGGAGTTCTGTCGAAACCTCGGTTGGCGCGGCGACTGAATTCGCTTGTCACTGACGCAGAGGTTTCAATATCGGTCGGAGGTCGTAGCACGGGGTGATTTGCCTGACGCAAATCGATACGGAGACGTCCGGAGAGGATGTTCTCGCACAACGTCGTGTCCTTTCATCGGTATGAGAATGGTCCGTGATCTGCCATAAGGAGGTCGCTACACCCAATCTGACCCAATTGTTGACCCACCGGAAGGATACCCTGACTGCCCCGAAGAAGTCTCTTCATCCGGAACGAATTCCGGCTTGTAGCGGGCGCAGGTGTTCAAGGTTTGACTGTCTTTTGAAGGAGGACGAACATGTGTAGAAAGTTAGTGCTATTGGCAACTCTGTTTGCCCTGTTGAGCCCGGCCGGTGTGGTGATGGCCGGGTTCGATCCGGCCCTCGTGGCCTGGTGGTCCTTCGATGAGGGCGCCGGGACCGTGGCGGCCGACGGCTCCGGAAACGGCAATGACGGCACCGTCGAAGGCGCCGCCACGTGGGTGACCGGTGTGCTGGATGCGGCGCTGCAATTCAACGGCTCCAACGCCTACGTGAACGCGCCGTATATCCCATTCAACGATCGCAGTTTCACGATCGCCATGTGGATCAATCCGGGCCAGACCAGCAGCGACCACATCTTCTTTGCCCAGGTCCAGGCCAATGCCACGGATACGAGTCTGCACATCCGAATACCGGCAGGCGGCGCCGTTCGCATGGGGTTCTACAACAACGACCTGGATTCTCCCGCTGGTTCGGTGGAAGTAGGCAACTGGTATCACGTGGCCCTGTGGTACGACTACGAGAATCAGAACCGACGGATCTACCTCAACGGCGAGATGGTGGCGCAGGCAGCGGCCACACCCTACAAAGGCACCTCCGGTAACACGCACATCGGTCAGTGGGACGGCGGCGAGTATTTCAATGGTATGATCGACGACGTGCAGGTCTATCACAAACCGCTTAGCGATGCTGAAGTCGTTAAGATCATGGCGGGTCTGGCGGACCAGTCAGTGGCGCAGAGTCCCAGCCCGGAAGACGGCTCCGTGGACATTCCGCGGGATGTGGTGCTCAGTTGGACGGCGGGCGAGTTCGCGGCGACACACGATGTGTACTTCGGAACGTCGTTCGATGACGTCAATGCGGCCAGCCGGGCCAACCCGCTGGATGTGCTCCTCAGCCAGAGCCAGGCCGCCACGACGTACGATCCGGACGGGTTGCTCGAATTCAATACGACATACTACTGGCGGATCGACGAAGTGAATGCGGCGCCGGACAATACGATCTTCAAGGGCGAAATCTGGAGCTTCACCAGCGAGCCGTTCGCGTATCCGGTTGCGAACATCATCGCCACGAGCAACGGCGACTTCGATGCGGCTGCCGGGCCGGAGAAGACCGTCGATGGTTCGGGCATCAATGCCGCCGATCAGCACTCGACTGAGGCGGGGGATATGTGGGTGGCCTATGCCCCGGACGAAGAGCGGCTCTACCTTC
>ERZ764778.1299-NODE-1299-length-26078-cov-5.736464_pt1 | contig 26078 bp, 22 predicted proteins | sample MGYA00374951_ERZ764778 | MGnify/ENA primary metagenome ERZ764778 (study PRJEB28918, sample SAMN05720193) | bioreactor metagenome | isolation source: Anaerobic biogas reactor | place: USA:Washington, USA | collected 2015-08-08 ...
AAATAATCAATCATAAGTTATCATATGATATAATATAATTCCAAGAAGACGCCCTTCATCGTCTAAAAAGGCAGTCCCGTTTGTGGTGCATTACCCTCCCGTCGCAGACGGGATGCGAAGCATCAAAGACTTGCCTCTCGCCCGCTTCGCTCAAGACCGCAGAGAGCGCAGAGAAAGGACGCCGCCAGATCCCGAAGCCTCCCAGGATCAGGCGGCATTCTCGGCCCGCCCTTCGGCGGGAGAGAGGACCCTATGTCTTGCCTCCCGTCGCAGACGGGATGCAAAGGCGGCCAGATCGTGGGAGGTTCCGCGATCTGGCCGCAATCTTTTATGCATTTCTCTGTGCCCTCTGCGGACTCTAGCGAAGCGGGCGTGAGATAAGGTCTTTTCGTCTCTTACGGCCTCTCGATCAAGACGATCTCGAGGTCCATCACGTTTGTCCCCGTCGGCCCCGTTATCAATAGCTCCCCCGTTTCCTTGAAGAAGCTATACGAATCATTCCTCTCCAAAAAGTCCCTTGCATCCAACCCCTTCTCCTTCCCTCTCTTCACCGTCCCCCCGTCGACTATCGCCCCTGCCGCATCCGTCGGACCGTCCGTCCCGTCCGTACCCGCCGACAGGAACGTGACGCCTTCCATCCCGTCCCCAGCTATGGCAAAAGGGAGCCCAGTGGGACGTCCCCAAGAAACCAAGAAAGCGCGTTTCTTCGGGGCCTTGAGGCGCTCTGAAGAATAGCTTAATTTCTTAACGTCCCCGTGGTGGGTGCTTTCTCGGCGGGGGTCCTCCCAGTTCCACGAAGAGAACAGTACTGCAGCGATTGGTATGGCGGCAGAACAAATGGGGAAGAGACCTTGAAGAAGAGGGCACAACCGTCGGCGACTGCCGAAAGAATTGACCGAAAGGATAGAATGTGAAAATGCGGAGGGTGTCTCCAAAGTCCAATTTGTTGGCAGAGTGCCCTCTAATAGGTGACCCCGCGGGGTTGGTCGTTTTTTGTTCCGCGACCGCTAAAGCCGGCCTGCCTTCTTTAACTCGGCTTCAAGGGAGGCAAGGGCCATGACGAGGGTCAATGGCGCATCCAGCAGTGGGACCGCGCCATAGGCGGCATACCATTTGGCGGCCCGGTCGTTCTTCCCGTCGATGATGAGGATCACGCCGCCGACTTCAGTTGCGGCGCGCAGGCAGCGCCGGCCGGCCGCGGCGATGAGTTGACCGCCAAGCCCCCGTCCTTGCACGTTTACGTGCGTGGCGATGCGCGCGAGTCTGAAACCCGGTACATCGTGGCGGGCGAGGCCGCGGCGCAGGGTCTTCGGTGCCCGCTCATAGCTGAGCGACGCCGGCGCGAGGCTGTAAAAACCGAGAACGGTCCTGTCGTCAGCGTCGTCGATCGCGAGGATGGTCTTTGCCGCGCCGAGATCGTGACTCTGGCGCGCATAACGGTAGAGAAAATCGTTCAGGTCTGCGTCACCGCAATCGAAATCCTTGCGACCGTGCTTTTTTGCAACAGGCTCTTCGTGCCAGCCCGGAAGGGTCATGCCTTTTTCGGCATCGCCGCGATCGCGGCGCGAAGCCTGGCATTCGCCGGCGGCGGGTTTTCGAGCAGATCGAGAACAAGCAGGCTGTCTCTCTCTGACAGCTTGATGTGTTCTGCCTCCTCGATCACGGCTTCCGCCTCGTGCAACGCGGTCCGCGTCACAAACTCCGTCAGGTCCATGTGGCGCAACGCGGCTGCCCGGACAAGGCGTGCTTTCACCTCCGGCTTGACCCGGAGGTTCATCCTTTCACTAGCTTCAACAACAGCTCTTGGCATGACAGTCTCCTATCTTGTGTACTCACGTAAAGCGTACACCAGTTTTGCGCGCCGGTCAACTTCGCCTGAGCAGGGACAGGAGATCGAGCGAAGAAGCATCAATGTTCTCTCTCGTTTCATCTCTTCGCGCCCTCTGCGAAATCGGTCCCGTCTGCGACGGGTGGGCGCGAGGCAAGCTCTTAGCCCTTCCACACATACACGGGTCCGTATTTTCCGCAAAACCCCTCCGCAATCCCCCACAGGTCCCCCGGCAAAATCACCTTAACCTTATCGAAGATACTCTGCGCAACCGGCCCGTAATATGCTTCTGCAATCGCCCCTGTGATACACGCAAGCGTGTCGCTATCACCCCCAAGAGAAATGGCGTTGCGGATGGCGTCTTCGTAGTCGTTGGCGTCGAGGAAGGCGATGATGGCTTCCGGTACCGTGCCCTGGCAGGATACGTCGAAGCCGTAGGATGGGCGGATGCTGTCGACCGTGCGGTTGAGGTCGTAGCCGAAGCGTTCGGATATTTCCTTCTTCATGAGCTCTTTGTCCCCTGTCGTCCTGGCCAGGAACACGGCTAATGCTGCGGCCTGTGCGCCTTTGATGCCTTCGGGGTGGTTGTGGGATATTTCCGCCGTCCGGGCGGCCTCGGTGAGGACCTCGTCGATGCTGTTAAATGCCCACCCCACGGGACTGACCCGCATGGCGGAGCCGTTGCCCCAACTGTTGTATGGTTCGGGGGAACTCGAGTTCAGCCAGCGTCTGAAGTCGCCGCCGTACCCCGCATACGGATACCGGCGACCCAACTCCCACACTGAGCGGCGGTAGTCCCCGTCCGTCAAAATGGCCTCGGCCACCGCGATGGTGAGCACGGAATCATCGGTGAAACGGCACCGGGGGTGAAAAAGAGGGAAATCCTTCATCTTGACAGGATGCGCCTCATACACCGACCCAATAATATCACCCGCGATAGCACCAACCATTCACTCGCCTCCAATGTTCACTTCCCCCGAATCACAAACACGTCCGCACCTGGCTATGGCGTCTCTCGAGATGTTTCGCATATGTCCCTCCCAGCGGTTCGTTTCATGGGATCAATGAAAGTGCCATGTTACGGGTTGTGGACGGGAAGGGAGCCGCCATTTCTTTGAGCTTTGCGGGGTCGAGGACATCCGTTTCCAGTTCGTCCCTGAAGGGGACATATTTCCTGAGGTACACGGCGTCGAGGAGAGCCTTCTCGGCGGTGGCGATGCTGACCCCGTCTCTCGTGTCGAACCCGAAGAACAGCTTGTCGGCGATCGAGGAGAACTCGATCATGCGGTTCCCGTAGCTGATCCTGTTGCGTGCCCCGTACGTGGAGTGCAGCGTGACGGCCGTGCATGTCAGGGGAACCTGGAGCAAGAGCCCGTGGTAGTTCATAGCCCATTCGCAGGAGACATATGTCGGCATCCGGACGAAGCATGCCACCTCCTCCACGGTGGGGGGCTCACTCCTGAAGATCAGGGCGTTGAAATAGCACCCTTTCGCCAGCCGGGTCACATATCCGACCTTCAGCGCCCGGGTCAGGAAGACGTTGGCGTTGCCGGTGAGCTGCCCGGCGTCGGCGTAGGTGAAGAGCCTGGGCAGTTTCTCCAGTACCGCGAAGCTCGTCTGCCTGCTCATGACCCCGTTTCCCGTTCATTGCCGACGGTTCGGTACCCGGCAAGATCGAGGCCCTCCCCGAGGAGTTTCTCGAATGCTTCACCGGTTGCGGCGAGGATCGGTTGGAAGCTGTCCTTCCTGAGGACCTTCATCACGTCTTCGTGGATGAACCGGCTGAGGTCCCTGTCGATCTCCGCGCGAGCCCTGGCCGCCTCGTCACTTTCGGGGTTTTGTGCCAGTTGAGGGAAATAACCCGGCTCCCTCGTAAGCGCAAAAGGATGCTCGTACATCTCCAGTTTCCTCTTCACCAGCCCGATATCGGGTGTCAGGCTCAGCGTCTTCGTCATAAACCAGATATCGTAGAGATCCCTGCCTTTGAGGTAGCGGCGTTCCAGGAGGGCCCTGATCTTGTCGGAAAAGATCTCCTCCACCGTTTCGATGTTGACGACGCGTCCGGGCGGGAACATGACCTGGCCGGTCCTGATGAAATACGAAACCGCCGGCGCCGAGGAAAGGATCACCTGTTCCTGCCCGGGGGAGGCGCCCGCCTTCAGCCTCTCGAACTCCAGTTTCACCATGGTTTTCCCGCGCTGCCCTTCCGAAGCATACTCGACAAAAGCCGTGACAGACCCTTCTCTCCCCCTGTCCTTCTGTCTCAGCGTGAAGGCCCCGGGACCGAATTGGGCCTTGATGCCTGTTTCGATGCTGACGGCAAGGGAATTAAGCAGACCCGTCAGCTCCGTCATGCTAAGGGATGTCACGAAGTCCAGGTCCTCGGAAAACCTTTCGTTCCCATGAAACCATCGCAACGCGGTGCCGCCCTGAAAGATGATATTCCTGCTTTCCTTCCTTGAAAAGAGGTTGTAGAGCGTGATGAGCTGGATAACCTCAGCGGATTTGATCCTGCCCTCGTCGAACGATTTGACTCCCATCACACCCTCCATTACCATCAGATGATTGCAGTATAATACACTTGAGTATTATAAAGCAAGCCAAACAGATCAAACCTCGGGGTTCAGGAGGATAACCTGCGCGGGGTCTCTGTGCGGTGTCTTTCATTCCCGTCTGCGACGCGAGGGCGTGAGGTAAGTCTTCAAGTCTTTCTATCTGTTAACGCTCAAGCTGTTCAAACGGCTCAAGCCATTCAAGCCGTCTTTTCTTCCACCTTCCAACGGCTCTAACGCGCCCTTCAAGGGCGCTCAATAAGGACGATCTCGAGGTCCATCACGTTCGTCCCCGTCGGCCCCGTTATCAATAGCTCTCCCGTTTCCTTGAAGAAGCTATACGAATCATTCCTCTCCAGGTACTCCCGCGCGTCGAGCCCCTTCTCTCTCCCTCGCTTCACCGTCCCCCCGTCCACTATGGCCCCCGCGGCATCCGTGGGCCCGTCCGTTCCGTCGGTACCCGCCGAGAGGAACGTGACGCCCTCCATACCGTCAGCGGCGATGGCGAAGGCCAGTGCCAGCTCCGTGTTCCGCCCCCCCTTGCCGTCCCCCTTCACCGTTACCGTCGGTTCGCCGCCGTAGATGAAGCACATGCTCTGGCGTTGGGGGTCGTTGCCTATCCATCTCTGGGTGGACCTGACGGCGCGGGCGTAGCGGGCGCCCAGTTTGCTGGCTTCGCCCTCCACGTTGTTGGCGGGGGCGACGGGGTTGAAGCCGAGTTCGATCGCGCGTGCTTCGGCGGCGGCTGTGGCCTTCTGGTTGCCGGCTATGATGATGTTCTCGAAGTTCGCGAAGACGGGGTCGCCCTTCTTCGGGGTCTCGGGGAAGGTACCGGCGGCGCCGTCAAGGAGTATCTTCATGACATTGGCGGGGACTTTGTCCTTCAGGTTGTACCTGCCGAGGACATCGATGGCCTCCGCGTACGTCGAGGGATCGGGCGCCGTGGGGCCCGAGGCGATGACGTCCAGGCGGTCGCCGATGACATCGGAGAGGATAAGGGATATACCGTGGGCGGGGTAGGCGGCCTTCGCCAGTCTGCCGCCCTTTACCCGGGAGAGGTGCTTGCGCACCGTGTTGAGCTCGTCTATGCTGGCGCCGGATCTGAGCAGGAGGTCCGTCACGGCCTGCTTGTCGGCAAGGGTCATGCCCTCCGCGGGGGACGCGAGAAGCGCCGAGCCGCCTCCGGAGATGAGAAAGAGGGCAAGCATTGTCTCGTCGGCGTCCTCAAGGACCCTCAGGATCCTCTGCGCCGCCGCGTGGCCCGCCTCGTCCGGTATGGGGTGTCCCGCCTCGAAGACCTCCACGTTGCCGTGAAAGACAACACCATGGGCGTGGCCGTACTTCGTAAGGACGATCCCCCTGGCGTGGACCTTGTCGTTGAGTTCGTCCATGGCCGCCTTCGCCATGGTGGCCGCGCCCTTGCCGAGGGCGATGACCTCCACCTCCGTGACACCCGTCTCCCGGCACACGTTGAACACATGAGGCATATGCTCCCTCACGGACCGCCCCGGATCAACAGCCCGAAGCCCTGCCCTGAAAATATCAACGATCGCGTCTCTTCTCTTTTCCGGCGTCATAGTAACTAGTATAACTCGTAAAGGATCAAGTTCAAGACATAAAGATGGCTTGAATGGCTTGAATGGCTTGAGCGGCTTAAGCGGCTTAAGCGTGGGAAACAAAGAATAAGCCTCCACATCTCCGACAGGCTGGAGCAACCGTATTCGCACCAGGTCAAAGATACGAGCAGCAGTATTTTCTATTTTTTAACGTTCGAGCGGCTCAAGCGGTCTTCTCTTCGTTCAAGCCGTCTTTTCGGATGGCACGTGCGTCATGCATTCCTCGATCTTGTGCTTCTCTTCCTCAGACGGGAATTTGATGACGTCCGACGGGCACGTTGACACGCACAGGCCGCAGGCCACGCAGGCACCTTCGTCTATGTGCGCTATGGGGACGCTCGTTGAGCTTAAGAGACCAAAGATGGACAGATCTCTTTGCTTGATCATGATGTCGATGGCCTGCTGGGGACACGCGTTCTTGCAGGAGCCGCAACCACTGCAGCTCTCTTCCGCCACCGTGGGATAGAGGCGTTCCTCGCCGCGGTCGAGGAGGATCTCGCCGAGGGCTCCGAGGACCTCGCGCGGCTTCCAGCGCCTGTCACGGGGATGACGCAAGAAGCCGATGTGGTATTTTTTGCGGCTCCACCGCGTCGGGTTCCAGCGCAGCTGGGGCTCGGAGCGATAGACACAGAGGAATTCCCTGCCCTTGAAATGCTCGGTGTAATCGTCGAAGGAAACCACCCGGTCCGCCGCCAGGGTGAGGTCCCGTCCCGGCCCGCCTATGTGGATGGCACCGTCGGAGGCGCTGAAGTTCTCGCCTTCCTCGAGGTTGATGATGATGACGCCCTCGCGTCTCGCTTTCTCGAAGGTCACCTCGTCGTAGGAGGGCATCACGGTGTTCTTCGTGACAATGTAGACGGTCTTGTCCGCCTCGTTCAGCTTCCGCGCGGCCTCGATGAAGCGGGCCGACATGTACTCGTAGAACATCGCGTCGCCGGCGTCGCCGGTACCGAGATAGAAGGCGCAGGACCCGAAGTCGCCCTCGGGCATGGTGATCTCCGGGGGGTCCTCGTCGTTGATGAGACCATCTTCCCTGGCGGCGGCCAGGAGGAGGTCCGCGTCCTTCACGGCAAGGACACCGGCGCCAAAGCCTGTCATGATGGAATCCTTGATGTTCATGGGCTCCAGGGCGCCGCCGCAGGCGAAGACGCCCGGGGCGTCCGTCACGAGGGGCTCTTCCTCCACGACAAAGCCGTATTCGTTGAGGGAAAATCCGAAGAGGGCGGAGAGGTCCTTGAGCCCGGGGTTGGGGCGCAGCCCGATGGCAAGGACGATGTAATTGAATCGTTCCTCCCTGAGCACTCCATCGACGAAGTAACGGACCGTCACACCCTCCTCGTCTTCTTCAAAGTAGCGGGAATTGGCGCGCACGAAGCGGACGCCCGCGTCGCGGTAGACCTTCTCGAGGTAGAATTCCTGACCGAAGAGCCGTAAGTCGTTGTAGAAGACCGCTATCTCCGGTTTCGCCCTCTGCAGGGTCCACTTGACCTCGCGGATCGTGTAGGAGCAGCACACCGAGGAACACAGGGGGTACTCCTTCGAGCGCGAGCCCACGCAGAGGAAAAACCCGATCTTGGTGAAGTCTTCCGGCAGTTCGCCGTTCTTCTGGTCGATGCGGGCGTCGTACTCGAGGCTCGTCAAGACCCTCTTGCCCTTGTACTCGACGGGGTCATAGGGGGAAAGGCCGGCGGCCACGATCACCCGGTGGGCCTCGACCACCTCGCCGTCACTCAAGGTAACCGAGAACCCATCGGCCTCTTTGCGCGCCGCCGTGACGGACGCGCCCCGTATGACCTCAAGGTTGGGGTGGTCCTTTATCTCGTCGAAGAATGTCTTGAACCCGATGCGGCAGTTCGCGATGCGTGCCATGGTGCCGCCCAGCTCCGGCGTGCTCTCAAGGATGATCGCCCTGTGGCCTTCCTTCAGAACGACCTTGGCCGCCGATACGCCGCTTATGCCCCCGCCAAGTATCAGCACGTTCACAGGGCACCCCCTTCTCCCATGATGTGGAGCAGAAGGTCCGTGTAGTAGACGACCTTCCTTTCCCCGGAGAACGTCTTCATCGCCATGTGGCAGAGGGGACAGAAAACGACGATCGTCCCCTGCGACCTGTCGAGGACGAGACGCGAGAGCTTCTCCGTGACGTCCTTGTTGATGAAGATCTGATTGCCGCCGCAGCAGCGGTCCTTCACCGCCTCGCCGGACACATCCCCGCCGAAGCGGGCGATGGTCTCCTCCATGACGGTGGTGTTCCGTATCGCCGTCTCTTTGGGCCTCAGCAGGATGCAGCCATAGTAAGGCGTGAAGACCTGGCCGGTGAGGTCGCGGTCCTGCTTCATCGCGGCGAAGAAGGCCTCGTCGAAGAGGTCAAGAGGGTGCGTGACCGCGAATTCCCGCTCCTCGTCCGCCTCTTTCAGGTTCTTGTAGCACGCCGGACAGGGGGCGACGATCTCGCTGAAATGCCCCCGTGCCTTCTCGAGGTTCTTTTTCGAAAGCCCCGCGAGTTCCCTCCGGTCACCGTACTCGAAGGCCCCGCAGCAGTTCCAGTCGGGTATCTCCCTCAAGGTGTGGCCCTGTTTCGCGAAGACCTTCTTGATGCCCTTGTCGAGCCTGTGCGCCGAGCCTGTCAGCGAGCAGCCGGGATAGTAGCCGTATTCCATCTTACATCCCCTTTACCTTGTGGGGCAGGTGGAAACCCATGTATTCCATCCACCGCGTCATGTGCTTCATGTACCCTCCCTTCAGGAGAAAGGGCACGGCCTTCATGAGCACGTAGGGCTCGTAGACCCTGCCGAAGAGAGAGACCGACCCCTTGAAGGCCTTTTCGAAGGGAGATTCCGTCCCGAGCTCATGGCGCAGGGCCCTTACCACCTCGGGTATGCGTATCTCCCAGGGGCAGGCGCCGGTGCAGCGGTAGCATCCCGTGCAGAAGCGCACCAGCGGCTCGTCGGCGGCCACGTCCTGTCCCAGGAAGAGCCTCTGGAGCATCTCCTGGGGGTTCGTGCCGGGAGACAGGTCGTTCACGGTGCACACCGAGGCGCAGATCTTGCATCCCAGGCACACGGCGAAGTCCTGCCTTCCGTAATCGGTGAGTTCCAGGGCGTGCTCAGTCTTCGGCATCTTTCAGTTCTTCCTCTATAAAGGTAAGGTAAGGTATGATCTCGTCCTTGCTGCGTCCCGACATGTAGGAAAACATCCCCTGGAGCCTCTCGGAGACGCCCTTGAAGTACTTCGTCAGCGGTATCCCCTGAGGGCAGGCCTCCTCGCAGGCACCGCATCCCACACAGGTCTGGGAGACATGGTACATGCGGATGAGGTGGAAGAGTTCCTTGCCCCGGGGCATCCCCGTCGACCCGGCGCGGAAGACCTTGTTGAAGAGCGCGTCACCCTTTGGCAGGTATTCGTCGCCGTTGAAGACGCAGTCAACGCAGTAGCACACGGGACACATATCGCGGCAGTTCATGCACATGATACACTTCGAGAAGTCTTTGGCGAACTCCTTCATGTCGATCTGGAACGCCGGCCGGGGTTCGGCAGGTCCTATTGCCATCTGCGCGGGCGCTTCGGCGGCCTCGCCTTCGAGAAGGGAGAAGAACGCCTGTCCCTTGTCCGTGTAGGGAAAGGCCCAGTAGTCCCCGTTCGCGTCGACGCGTATCCCCGCGTCACCGACGACACCGCGCCGCTCGCGGCAGTTCGCGCAGGCCCAGCGCGCCTTTTCGGCATCCTTCGTGAGCCCTTTAAGCTCCTCTCCGGCCGGGATGTCGCCCTCCTTCTTCGACGAGACCGTCCCGAAGCAATCGACGGACACGGCGATGATGTTCTCGGGTTCTATCTGCGTCAGCTTGACGAGCTCCACGTAGGACCGTATCTCGCAGGGCCGGAGCATGAGGATGATCTGCGCCCCCTTCGCGAAGAGTCTTCTCAGGTAGAGGGCGCCGTTCATGGCGAAGACGGGGCTCATGAGGGCGTAGTTGTCCAGTCTGTCCTTGAAGACCCGGTGGTAGACGTTGCTCGCGTCCTTCTCGAACCCCATCACCAGGTATTCCTTCTCCGCGAGGAACGTGTCGAGAGCGCTTTCGAGTGCGCCGTTCTTTATCTTCTTACCCTGCATTTTTCTTTTCCTTTATGTCGTTGTAGAATTCCGTCACCTTTTCAACGAACCGCCGCGCCTCCGAGGCGCTCACCCAGAAGAGCCGGAGCCTGTCCTTCATGCCGAAGGCGTCGAAAAGCTCCTTCAGGGCCGCTATCTTCCGGCGGGTATAGTAGTTGCCCTTGATGAAGTGACAGTCCCCCGGGTGACAGCCCGCGACGAAAACGCCGTCGGCCCCCTCGAAGATGGCCTTTATCACAAAGGCCGGGTCGACCCTGCTGGAACAGGGAACCTGGATCACCTTCACCCCTTCCGGGTACTTCATCCTCAGGCTTCCCGCCATCTCCGAGGCCTTGAATGTACAGTAGGTACACGCAAAACCCACGATCTCCGGGTTCTTTGCCGTTCTATCTTCCATGTACTTCCCCTCTACCCTTGACGTCGTTCGAGGTCATATTGCCTCCAAAAATGCGCTTATCTCATCATCGAGGATGGCGTCGTAATAGCCCCTCAGGCTGATCGCCGATGACGGGCAGGTGGCGTTGCAGAGCCCGCAGCCCTGACAGGCGGCCTCCTCGACGTGAACGACCCGTTTGTCCTCATCGTACTTTATCGCCTTCGAGAAGCACGCCTGCTCGCACATGCGGCAGCCGCTGCACCGCTTGGGGTCCACGAAGGAGATGAAGGGGTCCACGAAGGCGTAGCCCAGGTTCAAAAGGCCATACAACTTCAGGGCCGAGGCCCTGCCGTGGTTGATCGACTCCTCCATGTCCTTGGGCCCGGAACAGGAACCGGCGATGAAGATACCCTTGACGGCGGTATCGAAAGGCCTCAATTTGATGTGGGCCTCAAGGAAGAACCTGTCCTTGTCGAGGCTGATCTTGAGAAGCGTGGCGAGCTTCTGGCTGTCCACGGGATAGGACATCCCGATGGAGAGGACCACGAGGTCGAACTCGCGCTCGAAGGTCTCGCCGAGAAGCGTGTCCTCACCCCTCAGGAGGATCCCCGTCGGCGCGGGCACGATCTCCCCGATATTCCCCCGGGTGAAGAGAACTCCCTTTTCCTGGGTGTCTTCGAAGAACTCCTCGGCCCCCCGCGGATGGGCCCTCATGTCCATGTAGAAGGACTCCACGTAGGAATCGGCGTACCTTTCCCTGACGGCTTCTCCCACGCGCAGGGCGTTGATGCAGCAGATACGCGAGCAATAGGGCCTGCCGATCTGCTCGTCCCGGGAACCGATGCAGTGGAGGATCGCGACCCGGGGATTCTCGGGCAGGGCAAGCTCGCCCGCGCGCTCGAGGTCGAGTGTCGTCACGATCCGCGGGTCCTTCCCGTACTGCAGCTCGGGCTTTATCGCGGGATCGAAGGGCGCGAAGCCTATGGCCGCGACCGCCCCGCCGATGATGATCTTCCTCTCCCCCGCCGGGGTGTCGAGGGTCGCCTGGTAGTTGCCGAAGAAGCCTTCGAAGGCCTTAAGCTCCGAGGACGTCAGGATCTCCACGTTCTGCCTGCTCCTGAGCTCCTTCTCCATGTCTCCCGTTATCTTCGCGCCGCTCGTCCTCGCCGGCCAGATGTTCCTTATCTCCCGCACGACCCCGCCGAGCTCAGGCTCCTTTTCCACGAGATAGACCTGCATGCCCATCTTCGACAGGAAAAGCGCCGCGGAGAGACCCGAAACACCGCCCCCGATGACGAGGGCCGTCTTGTTGACCTCCACGATCTTTTCCTCGAGGGGAACCTGGTGCGCCACGCCGTAGAGACCCGACAGGATAAGCCTCTTCGCCTTTTCCGTGTTCTCTTCTATGTCGTCGCCCACCCACGAGCAGTGCTCCCTGATGCTCACCCTGCGCAGCAGGAAGGGGTTGAGGTCTTTCTTTCTCAGCACATCCTTGAACATCTCGCCGTGGAGGGACGGGGTGCAGGACGCTACGATGACGCGGTCGAGGCCGTACTTCTCGATGCTCTCGCTGATCAAGTCCTGCCCCGGCTCGGAGCACACGAAAGGGTAATCCTGGGAAACGACCACATTCGGCAGTTTCCCGAAGAACTCGCTCAACCTCTTGACGTCCACCGTGTGCTTGATGTTGTGCCCGCAGTGGCAGATGAAGATCCCTGTTTTCATGAAGAGGCACTCTCCTTCACGTATTCCATGCACCGCGACGCCGCTTCCCCTCCCGAGGCCACCGTGTCGGGGACGTCTCTCGGCCCCGATGCCATGCCGCAGACGAAAATGCCGTCCACGCTCGTTCTCGAAGGCTCCACCACGCTGGTGCTTATGAAACCGTACTCGTCCCTCTCGAGGGACATCATCTCGCACATCTCCCTGGTACCCGCCCGGGGCCTCACCCCCGTCGCGAGGACGACCACATCCACCTCTATCTCGTGGAGCTCGCCGGAGAGCATGTCCTCGACACGCACCAGGAGGCCGTTCTCGCCCTGCGTCACCTCTCCGGGGATGCCGCGGATGTACATGGCGCCGTTCTCCTGGGTGCTCTTGTAGAACTCTTCGTAGCCCTTGCCGTAGGTCCTCACGTCGATGTAGGAGATATAGATCGTGGCATCCTTGATCCTGTCCTTCACGATGCACGCGTGCTTTGCCGTGTACATGCAGCAGACCCGGGAACAGAATCGGGCACCGCTCTGGCGGTCGCGGCTGCCGACGCACTGGATGAAGTAGAAGCGCTTCGGCGTCTTCCCGTTCATGACGATGTCCCCACCCGTCGGCCCCGTCACCGAGGTGAGCCTCTCGAACTCCATCCCCGTTATGACACCTTTCAGCCTGCCGTAGCCGAACTCCGTCTTCTCCGTTGGGTCATAGAGGTCGAAACCGGGGGCGACGACGATCCCGTCGAAGTACATCTCCGCCAGTTCGTCCCGCATGGAGTAGTCTATTGCCTTTGCCTCGCAGCGACGGAGGCATTCCCCGCACCCTATGCATCCCTCGACCTGGCCGGCGATGCACCGTCGTGCCTCGGCCATGGCGTCCGCGCTCGGGTAGCCGAGCCCCACCTCGCGAAAATCGGTAACCCTCTCGCCCACCGGCTCTTCGGGCATTGCTATCCGCGGCAGGTGCTCGATCCTGCCGGTGAGGACCTCACGCTGCTCTTCCGAAAGCCTCTGTGGCGTGCCGCGCTCCTCATCGCCCGCCGGGGCCTCGCCCCTGAGGTAGGAGCCGATCGACCACGCCGCCTTCCTTCCGGCGGCTATGGCATCGATGACGTACGCGGGCCCGGTGACCACGTCCCCGCCCGCGAACACCCCTTCGATGTTGGTGGCACCCGTCGCGGGGTCTATCGTCACCGTGCCCCCCCTGCCCAGGGCGACGCCAAGGGATTCGAGGAAAGAGGTCTCCACGGCCTGGCCCAGGGCGGTTATGACCGAGTCCACGGGCATCGTGAACTCCGAACCGGCCTTCGGCACGGGCCGGCGGCGGCCGCTCTCATCGGGCTCGCCCAGCTCCATGCGAACGCACTCCATCTCCGCGACCTTTCCGCCATCCCCCCGGAAACGGACCGGCGCGGCGAGGAACTCGATGCCTATCCCTTCGTGAAGCAGGGCGTCTATCTCTTCGCCGGCCGCGGGCATCTCCTCCCGGGTGCGGCGATAGACGACGGTGACGGACGCGCTGCCCAGCCTCTTTGCCGTCCGCGCGCAATCGACGGCCGTGTTCCCGCCGCCGATGACCGCGACACGGTCGCCAGGGGACACGTGCTCGCCCCTGTTGACACCACGCAGGAACCTGATGCCGTCGACGATCCCTTCAAGCGTTTCGCCTTCCACACCGAGGGGAAGACCCTTCGGGGCACCCGTCGCCACGAAGAGGGCATCACAGGCGTCCCGGATCACGGCGGCGGTCTTTTCTCCGCCAACATCCACGCCGCAGAGGATCTCCACCCCGAGCCTGCGGATATAGTCGATCTCGCCCTTCAACTCCTCCTTCGGGAGCCTGTATTCGGGAATGGCATACCGGAGCATGCCGCCCGGCTCGGGGAGCGCCTCGTACACGGTCACGTCGTGGCCTTCCAGGGCGAGGTCGTTGGCGCAGGCAAGCCCCGCCGGGCCGGCGCCGATCACGGCCACCTTCCTGCCCGTCCTCTGCACCTGGGGGACCTCCAGGGAGGCGATGTCGAAGTTATCGACGGCGAAGCGCTTGAGGTCCCGGATCGCCAGCGGCTCGTCGATCTCGCCCCTGTTGCACACCCTCTCGCAGGGGGCGTAACAGACCCTGCCGCAGACCGGGGGGGGGGGGTTGGGGGGGGGGGTGGGGGTTTAGGCGTCGGCAAACCTCCCCTCACTGATGTGCTTCAGGTAGCCGGGCACATTGGTGTTGACGGGACAGGCATCCATGCAGGCCATGTTGCACAGGCGCTCTTCCCGCTTGTCTATGAGGGCCTTGTTGGGAATGGCCTGGGGGAAGGGGATGTAGACGGCCTTCCGCGGTCCCGTTCCCACGTTGAACTCGTTCTTCATCACCACCGGACAGCCTCCGGAACAGACGCCGCAGGCGGTGCATTTCTTCAGGTCCACGTACCGGGACCTTTTCAGGATGGTGGCCGTGAACCCCCTGCCCTCCTTCTTCACGGCCATCACCTTCGCCCACGACAGGAGGTCTATCTTCTGGTTCAGCGCGACCTCCACCATCTTCGGTGAAAGGACACAGGTGGAACAGTCGAGGGTGGGGAAGGTCTTGTCGAGCTGTATCATCCTGCCCCCGATGGAGGGACTCTCTTCCACCATGGTCACATTGATGCCGCAGGAGGCGATCTCCAGGGCGGCGGTGATGCCGCCTATCCCTCCACCCACAACGAGAACTTTTGTTTCTTTTTCGTCCATCAGCCCTTTGCCAGCTCTTTGAGTTTGTCACGCACCTTGTGGATGTCCCCGACGATGCCGTAATGGGCATACTGGAAAATGGGGGCCTCCGGGTCCTTGTTGACGGCGATGATGCAGTCCGAGTCCTTCATGCCCGCGATGTGCTGGAAGGCGCCCGATATGCCCATGGCAAGGTATACCTTCGGTTTCACCGTCTTGCCCGACGTTCCCACCTGCCGCGCCTTGGGCAGCCACATCTTGTCGATGACGGGGCGCGATCCGGAAAGGACCGCCTTCAGGATGCCCGCAAGCTCCTCGTAGCCGGAGACCTCGTCCTGGTTCCCGACACCCCTTCCCACGGAAAGGAGGAACTCCGCCTTGGTGATGTCGATGTCCGCCTTCTCTTCCTCGACGTATTCCACGAATGTACGGGTCTCGACGGCGGGGACGGCTTCGATGGTCTCCGCGGGAGCGGCGGCCTTTTCCACCGCGAACTCCCGGAAGCTCCCGCTCCTCACGGTGAGTATGGCGGGAGAGCCCGCGGCCTTGAACTGCCCGAAGACCTTATCGGAGTAGTAGCTCTTCAGGAAGATGCCGGCATCCCTGTCATAACCGCTCACATCTGTTATCACGGGCATTCCGAAAAGGCCCGCGGCGTATGCCGCAGCTTCCATCCCCGATGAGGACTGGGTGAAGAGGATGTGGTCCGGCTTGCCTTTCGCGGCAAAGAGGGCTTCCAGTATCTTCCCCATGTTCATGGGATTGAGGTACACCTCTTCGGCTGCCGTGACCTTCACGATGGCGTCGACGAGCTTGTCCGCCACCTCATAGGCCCCGTCCGGGACGAGAAGGACCGACTGCCCTCCGAGAAGGGCGCCAAGACCCAGCGAGTCGAGGTTCCTCTCCTCGAAGACGCCGCGCCTCACCTCTGCAACGATCAGCGTGTAACTCATTGGCACACCCCCTTCTCCTTGAGAATGCCGAGGAGCTGGCCGCACACATCGGCGAGCTCTCCCTCGAGCATCGTCGCCCCGCCCTTTTTCTCGGGATAGACCCACTTCGTGAGCTCGATCTTAGGGGAGCCCTTTTCATATCCATCTGCCTTGAAGACCTTGCGTTCCACCTTCGAGGCCTTGCGGATACCCATGATGGAAACGTACCGGGGCTCATTGATGCCGCTCTGTATCGAAAGGACACAGGGGGTTGCCACCTTCACCTTCTCCTGGAGGCCTCCCTCGAGCTCCCTGCGGATCATGACATGGTCAGCCTCGACGGCGTCGATGCCGATCACCATGGACGCGTAGGGAAGACCCATCAGGGCGGCAACGATACCTCCGACGGCCCCGAACTGGTCGTCTTCCGACTGCACACCCGTCAGGATGATATCAAAGGGGACCTTCTCCTTGTCGATGAAGCTGCGGATGAGCTCGCCCCTCATGAAGGGGTCGTTGAGGACATCCCCCGTTTCCACGAGAAAGCCGTCCTTCGCCCCCATGGCGATGGCGCGCCGCAGAACCTCGTCGGATTCGGCGTCACCGATGGAAATGGCCGTCACCGAACCGCCCGCCTTGTCGACGATGCGCACCGCCTCTTCCACGCTGTAGTTGTCCCAGTCATTGACCTTGAAGGGCACCTTCGAGAGATCGACGGCCTGCCCTTCCCCGGTGATGCGCAGCTCTTCTTCCTGGGTTGCGGCAACCCTCTTCGTAAATACAAGGATATTCATCTTATAAGACCTCCGTAAGTATTTCTGAAAGCTCCTTCACGGCGAGACCTTTTTCTGTGGCCGGGTCTTCCAGGGTCATGACGCAGAAGGGGCATGCCGTCGCGATGATCTCGGCACCCCTGCTGACGGCGTCGAGGACGCGGACCTCGGCGTTCCGCTGGTACGTCGCCTCGACCTCAAAGAACATCCTTCCGCCGCCGCCTTCGCAGCACAGGGACATTTCCCTCGACCGGGAGAACTCGAGAAGCTCGAGGTCGGGGACGGCGCCGAGGATCGAGCGCGGCTCATCGAAGACACCGTTCTGTTTCCCGAGAAAACAGGGGTCGTGGTAGATGACCTTCTTCCCGAAAGACCCCGGCAGCTTGATCGCACCCTCTTCGACGAGGGGTGCGAGAAGCTCCGTGTAATGGACGACCTTGATGCCCAGGTCCCCGTACTCTTTCTTCAGGACGTTCATGCAGTGCGGCGAGAGGGCGACGATCTCCTTGACGCCGTACTCCTCGAAGGCCGCCTTGTTCTCCTCCATGAGCTCCTCGAAAAGACCCGCCTCCCCGATGCGCCGGATCTCGTTGCCGCAGCACGCCTCCTCCTCGCCGAGGATGCCGAACTCCAAACCACCGGCGTTGAAGAGCCGCGCGACATTCACGGGAATGACCATGCACCTCGGGTCGTAGGCCTGTATGCAGCAGACGAAGAGCAGCCTCTTACTCTGGGTCTCCGACACGTGGGGAACCTCGAAATCGAGTTTCTGCGCCCAGTCGGCGCGCTTGTTGCGGGAACGTCCCCAGGGGTTCTTCTGCACGAAAGTGTTCTCCAGGGCCTTTTGGAGCGCGACGGGGATGTCGCCGTCCTCCACGAGCTTCGCGCGAAGCTCGATGATGACCTCCGAAGGCTTCACGTCCCTCGGGCACCGTATGGTACAGGCGCCGCAGGAGGTGCAGTACCACGGAAGGGCCTCGTCGATGGCGGACTGGAACTGCTTCTTCCTGACGAGCATCCTCACGTTGAAGGGCGTCCTGCCCGATTCGGGGCAACTCCCCGTGCACTTCCCGCACTGGATGCATGTCAATACCCTGGTCGCGGCTTGTTCAACCATTACACGTAACCCCCGATGGTGATTCCATATGTATGACGGTAATTATTTTCCATGTTCCGGTGCAAGGACATATGCAATGGGGATACCAAAAAAGCCGGGTAACCCTTCGCCAATTATTATGGTATGTTAGCCCAAACGCGGCACAGGATGCAACACCCCCCGCGTGTTCGCTATGGAACAGGTGTATACTTTTGATACAGGCATATGGTGGCGTGAGCGGCTTTGATTGTCGGAACTGTTGGAGCGAGAGGAATGGCCGGAACAACAATGCGGCGAGAGCGGCTTGAGGGCCGGAAACGATATCCCCAGGAACCGGGGAAAGATCTTTCCGTCTATGCCCCTCAAACCGCTCACGTCATTCAAGTGGTTCAAGCCGCGTCTAGAAGACACGTTTCAGCAGTTCGCTGGCGATGACCGCCTTTTCGACCTCCTTGGAGCCTTCGTAGATCTCGACTATCTTCGCGTCGCGGTAGAACCGCTGAATATCGTACTCGATTATGTAGCCGTAGCCGCCGTGGAGCTGCAGGGCCTCGTTGGCCACGTAAACAGCGGTCTCGCCGGCGAACCACTTCGCCATGGAAACGAGCGCGGGGTCGAGCTTGCCGTTGTCGAGGAGGTACGCGGCCCTCCAATAGAGGCTGCGGGCGGCCTCGATGCGGGTCGCCATCTCGGCTATCTTGAACTGCACGCCCTGGAGCCGCGACAGATATCCGCCGAAGGCCTTTCTCTTCTTCACGTAGGAGATGGCCATCTCGAGGGCCCCCTGGGCGACGCCCACGCCCTGCGCGGCGACGTGGTTGCGGGTCATGTTGAAGAACTCCATGAGCTGGTAGAAACCCCGGCCCTCCTTGCCGATGAGGTTCTCGGCGGGAACCTCCACGTTGTCGAAGCTCACCTCCGCCGTGTTCGAGGCCCTGATGCCCATCTTGCCGTAGATCTTCGTCGCCGTGAAGCCCGGGGTCGCCGTGTCGAGGAGTATGACGCTGCATCTCTTGTGCACGTCCTTCGCCTCGGGGTCGGTGACGGCGTAAACGAGGAGGTACTTCGCGTTGCACCCGTTCGTTATGAACATCTTCGCGCCGTTGATGACATATGTGTCGCCCTTCTTCTCGGCGCGGGTCTTCACCATCGTCACGTCACTGCCCGCGTCGGGCTCCGTTATCGCCGTGCCGATGATGGCCTCGCCGGACGCGATCTTCGGGAGGTAGAACCGCTTCTGGTCCTCCGTTCCGAAGGTCTGGATCATCTCGGCGCCGAAACCGGCGGAGCAGATGTTCTGGCCGCAGCCGGGATCGACACGCCACACCTCCTCGGTGATGAGCGAATGCTCGAGGAACCCGAGGCCCGCTCCCCCGTACTCTTCCTTGATGAAGACCCCGATGAAGCCGTTCTCGGCTGCGCGCTTCACGATGGAGAGGTCGAACTCCTCTTTCTCATCGAAATCCTTCGCCTTGTCCCTGAACTCCTTCTCGGCGAATTCACGTGCCGCCTTGCATATGTCCTTCTGTTCCGTTGTCAGTTCCATCTGTCTTCCTCCAAAAGGTTATTCCCGGCATCTGTGCCGCTGACCCGTCTGTCCCTTCAGGCTGCGCCGAACTGCTTGCGGAGCTCCGGCTTCGAGATCTTGCCCGCGGGGTTGCGCGGCATCTCCGGGATGAAATGGACGATCTTGGGCACTTTGTAACCAGCTATCCTGCCCTTGCAGTACTGTATCAGTCCGGCCGCGTCGAGGGTCGCGCCGTCGTTGAGCACCACGATCGCCGCTATCGCTTCTCCCCACACCGGATGGGGCACGCCTATGGCTGACGACTCCCGCACTGCGGGGTGTTCGTTGACGACCTTCTCTATCTCCGCCGGGTAGACGTTCTCGCCGCCGGTGATGATCATGTCCTTCTTGCGGTCTATTATATAAATGTAGCCCTTCTCGTCGATGTGGCAGATGTCCTCGGTGTAGAACCAGCCGTTCCGGAAGGCCTTCTTCGTCTGTTCCTCCTTGCGCCAGTAGCCGAGCGACGTGCCGAGGCCGCGTACCTTCATCTCCCCTTCGCCGGGAGCGACGACGGGGTTGTCGTTGTCGTCGACGATGAGGACCTCGCAGTCGTAGGCGTCCCTTCCGCAGGATTCCAGGATACGCAGGTTGTCGTCGGTGAGCTCCTTCGCGATGTCCTTCGCCGAGAGGTTCGCCGTCACGCCCGTCGTCTCCGTGGTGCCGTGGTGCTCGCCGAGGATGCAGCCGAAGGTGTCGATAAACTGCTTGTAGACGGCAGGGATGATGCCCGCCCCGGCGAACCAGAGCTTCTTCATGCTCGACACGTCGCAGCGGTCCTTCACCGAGGGCCACACGTCGAGGAGCATGCGGACCATGGGCGTCGCGAGCATGCCCGCGACGATGTGTTCTTCCCTGGCGGCCTCGAAGAGGGCCTCGGCGTCGAACTTCTGGAAGAGGATGCTCGTCGCCCCCCGGTAGAAGGGACCGAAAAAGGAGGTCGTCGCCGTCACGTGATACATGGGGCATATCGTGAAGCCGATGTCCTCGGTTTCGATGCAGTTGTTGAAGGCGCAGGTGCGCCCGCAGTGATAGAGGTTGAGGTGGGTCTGCATGACCCCCTTCGGCGCACCCGTCGTCCCGCTCGTGTACATGAGCATGGCAAGGTCATCCTCGTCGAGGGCCTCGACCCATCCCATCGGTGCGGCGCACTGTATCATCTCCTCGTATCCGCGCCACCCGTCGGGCCGGGTCTCGACAGGCCCAATGTGCACGTACTCCCGCACCGAGGGCAGTTCTCCTTTTATCTCCTGCGCCGTCTTCACGTACTGTTCCTGGACGAAGAGCACCACGGGCTCGGCGTCGGAGAGGACCCCCGCCATCTCCCGGCCTGCCAGCCTGAAGTTCACGGGCACGAAGACATATCCCGCCGCCGTCACGGACAGGACGAGCTCCATGTACTCGTAGCTGTTCTGGCTCATGATGCCGACGCGCTCCCCTTTCTTCACCCCCATGCCGTGAAGGGCGCTTCCGATCTTCTTCGCCCTCTCCAGCAGGTCCTCAAAGGTACAGCTCCTTCCTGTCTCGAATTCCTTCATCGCCGTCTTGTGCGGGTACAGGGCTGCGTTGCGGGCGATCAACGTCCTTACCGTCTGAAAGTCATGGTTCGGGGTCATTTCCAGTCGCCTCCTGAAGTGCAGTAATAGAGTGAGATTCGCACATCATCATGAGCAATTAGCATGCCACTGAAAAGACGGTTGCAGGTCGCAGGTTGCAGGTCTCAGGTTGAAGACAAGAGAACCGACTGGTGGGGGCGGGCTCTCGCTATACGATTGATTTCGGGCTGTTACGTGGATGTGATGGAAACGATAAAGAACGGCGGGACGGGCACGCACGGGACCCCGGTAACCCTGTCTGTCTCCCGCCTGTGCATTTTCTGCACACCTGTTCAATTTCATTACAGAGGTCTGACAGGGCAGGAGGTCCGGCAAAGCGCCGACCCCCCTCAATTGTCAACACAATTGCCGAACCTACTCTGCCCGCCCTCTCACTCCGATGGTTCTTCCCTTGAACTCTTGACCCCTTGAACTCTTGAACCGCCTCTCAGGTCTTTAACCTGCAACCTGAGACCTGAAACCTGAGACCGTCTTTACAAGCTTTGGGCCGGATGGCAGCGCTCCATCCGGCCCGGGCATTGAAGGAGTGTATACGAACGGCCTATTTCATGAGAACCGACGGCAGATACAGCGTCAGTTCGGGGAAGACAAAAAGGAGCGCCACGCAGAGGAAAAGCGCGAGAAGGAAGGGGTACACGCCCTTGTAGATGACACCCATGGGGACCTTGGTTATGTTCTTCACCACGAAGACGCACATGGCGACCGGCGGGATGACGGAACCCACGCAGACGGTAAGGGAGAGCATGATGCACGCCCAGATCGGGTCATATCCCATGTTCGTGATCGCAGGGTAGAATATCGGTGTCGCGAGGATGAGGAACGCGAGGTCGTCGATGAAGGAACCACCGATGAGGTAGATCAGGAAGATGAAGATCATGATGATGTGGCGATGGACCGGTAGGCTCACCACCCATTCCGCCACACCGTTGGGGATGTTCGTGACGGCGATGAAGTGGCCCAGCACCGTCGAGGCCGCCACGATGACAAGGACCATACAGGAGGTCCGGAGGGCCTCCTTGATCGACTGCCGGATACCCTGGAACTTGATGTCACCCTTCAGGACGCACAGCACGAGGACAGCGAAGGTGCCGATCGAGCCTGCCTCGGTGGGCGTGAAGAAACCGTTCATCAACCCGCCGATGATGACGAGGAAGATCAGCACCGGCCACATGACATCGGGAAGGGTCTTCACACGGGCCGGCCAGGAGTATTTCTCGCTCTTTGGTCCTATCTCCGGGTTGATGCGGGCCCACCCGAAGATGACGACGGCAAAGAAGAAGGAGATCATGAGGCCCGGGATCAATCCCGCCATGAAGAGCTTACCTATGGAGACCTGCGTAATGAGGCCGAGGAGGATGAGCGTCACGCTGGGGGGGATAAGAACACCAAGGGTCCCGACGGTGGCCACGATACCCGTGGAGAGCTTCTTGCTGTAGTTGAACCTGTCCATCTCGGGCACGGCGACGCTCGCGAAGGTGGCACTCGTCGCCACGATGGAGCCGCATATGGCCTTGAAGATCGTCGCTCCGGCAACGGTGGCCATCGCCAGGCCTCCGGGGATGTGCCCCAGGAACTTGTGGCAACAATCGTAGAGACGCTTTGCCACCCCGGCGTTGAAGGCGATCTGCCCCATGAGGACAAAGAGCGGCACCACCGTGAGACTGTATGACTCGAGAGAGTCGTAGAAATCGTTGGCCAGCATGTTCATTGCCTGTGCGGGCCCGACGATGTAAGCGTACCCCGCCACACCGATGAGCGCCATGCCGAAGGCCAGCTCCAAGCCGGTCAGGAAGAGTGCCAGCAGGACAAAGATACCGATGACCCCTATGGTTATTTCATCCATTGTTCTCACCACCCTTGAACAGCATTACGATGTGCAGGACGAGGACGAGGACCTCCATGAAGGCACAGAACGCCAGCCCATAGGCTACGGGATAGTAGGGTATTCCCAAGGTGAGGGAGACATCCCCGGCTCGGAAAAGGTGGTTCGCCTTTGTGAGGAGGTACCAGCCCAACATCACGAAAAGTATCACCCCGAGGACCTTCGTGAAGCAGCCGAAGGCCGTCTTTACCCCCCGGGAACGTTTCTCAAGTAAAAAGTCCACGAATATATGGGCATTGTCCCAGGAGGTCTGCGGTATGGCAAAGGCCACGACGACGGCCCCTGCCATCGCAACGAGCTCATAGGTCCCCGTGATGGGTTTCCAGAAGATCCGAAGGGCAACATCCACCACCGTGAGCATCATCATCAGGAACAGAACGATGCCGCTCAACCCGTTCATCCAGCCGCTAAACCTCCTGACGGCACCGACGACGCTGTTCATCGATCATCCTCCTTAGGGAGCCGGCTGCCGGGGCCGTTTATTCTCCCCGGCAGCCTGGCCTTATGGGGGCTATTTCGTGTTCTTCTTTATGTACTCGCGGACGAACTTGAGCGCCTTGTCACCGGGAAGGTTCTTCTCTTTCATCTTCTTGACATACTCGGCGAAGAGCGGCTCGATCTTGGTGACCCATTTCTGGTTCTCTTCGGCGGAGAGCTTGACCACCTGGTTTCCCCTCTTCGTGGAGAATTCCTTTCCGTCCTGATCCATCTTGTCCCAGAGCTTGCCCTGTTTCTCGATGAACTCCTGGTTGATCGCCTCGATCACCTTCTGGGCGTCGGGGGGAATGCTGTTCCATTTCGCCTTGTTCATGGCGATGACGAAGGTCGCGGTGTAAGCGGTGCCGTAGTTCTCCGTCGTCGACTTGACGACCTCGCCGAGCTTCCAGCCCTTCAGGGCCTCGTAGCCGCACAGGAGGCCGTCGGCGACACCCTTGGACAGGGCGTCATAGGCGTCGCCCATGGGCATGGCAACCGGCGAACCGCCGAGCATGGACATCATCTTCGCGTTGGAGCCGAAGGTCCGTATCTTCATACCCTTCAGGTCATCGAGGTTCTTCACGGGTTTTCTCGTGTGGAGTATGCCCGGGCCCTGGGCGTGGAAGTACATGACCTTCACGTCATCGAATTCTTTCGGCTTGAACTGTTTATAGAACTCGTTGCCGAGTCTCGTCGCGACGGCGCCGCTCGGATAACCCAGCGGGTAGTCCAGGATCTCGGAGAGGGGGAATTTCCCCATCGTGTACCCGAGGACACAGTTCGCGATGTCCACGACGCCAGTCAGGATGCTGTCATACTGGGACTGGGGCGACGTCAGGGTCGCGCCCGGGAAATGCTGCACCTTCACCTTCCCGTTCGTCCTCTTCTCCACCTCCTTGCACCACTCCGCCGTGATGGCCGCGTTCGGATGGCTCACGGGAAAGAAGGTGGCGAAACGAAGCTTCACCTGGGCGCTCGCCGGCACCGACGTAAAACAGAAAGCCACCGCAAGGATAAGGACAACGGACACGATACTCACACACCGTTTCATAAAAACCCCCTTGATCTTGGATTTGTTGATGCTTTTGAAAAGCAATTTTGATGCCACCCCCGAAACCCCCGTAAAACCCTGAAATCAGTATACCACACCCCACCTTCCCGGCAATGGTGTGCATAAATGATACATGGGTGTGCATCTTTTGACCAGTTTCAACCGGTCAAAACGTGTACGGGCATACGGGTCGGCGCGCGAGCGCGCCTAACGGGCATACGAGGTAAAGACAAAAGACCAGGGTGGCGGGCCACGGATATTTCGTTCCGACAGATATCTTCCCCCCCCGTTTGCCCGCAGGGCAGACCCGTCCACCCGTTAGACGCGAAGCGGCGACCCGTTTGCCCGGAGGGCAGACCCGTCCTGAGGCCGCTACTTTTCCTGTGTTTTCAGGTACAGCTTCCTTCTGCTTATCCCCAGGAGACGGGCGGCTTTGCTCTTGTTGCCCTTTGCGAGGGTCAGGACGCGTTCGATGTGTTCCTGTTCGATGTGCTGGAGGCTCAGCTCGTCGGCGGAGGTGAGCTCCCACCCCTGCGCTTCCCGGTCCGCGAGACGGCTTTCCATCATGCTCTGGGGAAGGTCTTCGGGCAGGATGGTTTCCCGGGAGGCACTAAGGAGGACCGCCCGTTCCATGACGTTCGCCAGCTCGCGGACGTTGCCGGGCCAGCGGTAGTCCTTGAGGAGCTCCATGGCCTCGGGGGAGAGGGCCTTCTTCGCCCCGCCGCGGGCGAACTTCCCCAGGAAGTAGTCGGCGAGAAGAGGTATGTCGTCCTTGCGCTCCCTTAAGGGAGGCAGGGTGATGATGAAGGTGTTGAGCCGGAAGAAGAGGTCCTTGCGAAACCTTTTTTCCTTCACCTCCGCCTCGAGGGACTTGTTGGTGGCGAATATGAACCTCACGTCCACCCTGGACTCCCGCGTGTCGCCAAGGCGGCGGAAGATACCCGTCTCGAGGGTCCTTAAGAACTTGGCCTGGATGGCCATGCCCATGTCGCCTATCTCGTCGATGAAAAAGGTGCCCTTGTCGGCGAGCTCGAGAAGGCCCATCTTGTCTGCCTGGGCACCCGTGAAGGCGCCCTTCTTGTATCCAAAAAGCTCGCTCTCCAGGATGCTCTCCTGGAGCGTGCTCGAATTGACGGCCACGAACTGGCTGGGCTGCCGGGGGCTCAGATTGTGGATGGCCCGTGCCACCAGCTCCTTTCCCGTACCCGTCTCCCCGAGCACGAGGACGGGGACCTCCGAGGGCGCGACAAGGCGGATGAGGCGTTTCACCTCGTTCATGGGCTCCGAGCCGCCGATGAAGGAGTCGTGCGCCTCCACCCTCTGGAGCTGCTCCTGGAGGACGATGTTCCTCTCCCGGAGGGCCTTTTTCTCGTAGGCCTTCTGGATGACGTTGGAGAGTTCCGTCAGCTTGCAGGGCTTGCTGAGGTAGTCGTAGGCACCGAGCTTCATCGACTGGATGGCCGTGTCGACGGAGGCATGGCCCGTGAGCATGATGATCTCGAGGTTGGGTTCGTTCTTCTTGACCGATTCGAGGAGTTCCACCCCATCCATGTCGGGCAGCCTGATGTCGAGGACGCAGACATCGAAGGTCTGCTTCTTCATCAGGGCGAGGGCGTCGCGCGCTGTGGACGCGACGGACACCGAGAAACCTTCTCGGGAGAGCTTCTTCTTGAAGGCCTCAACAAGCTGTTCCTCGTCGTCGACGATCAATATCCGGATCACCTCTGCCTCCTCGGCGGCAGCTTACCTGGCGTAGAGGGGAAGGGAGATCCTGAAGACGCTCCCA
>ERZ764778.1316-NODE-1316-length-25778-cov-8.375190_pt1 | contig 25778 bp, 20 predicted proteins | sample MGYA00374951_ERZ764778 | MGnify/ENA primary metagenome ERZ764778 (study PRJEB28918, sample SAMN05720193) | bioreactor metagenome | isolation source: Anaerobic biogas reactor | place: USA:Washington, USA | collected 2015-08-08 ...
TCCAGGGTGAGCTGGCTGAAGGGGGGCATTTCCCCCTCGAAGCGGCCCAATAAATGGTTCAGCTCCGGGTAGAGGATGAAGCGGGCGTCCGGGTGCCCCGCCAGGGTCTCCTGCCAGGCCCCATAGTCCCTAAGGGTCACCTGCCGGTCCCGGCCGCCCTGAAGCACCAGCACCGGCAGCCCGTCCGCCAGGTGCAGGGCCGGGGCATCAATCCCTTCCAGGTGGCGCAGATACCAGGCGCTCATGCCAAAGACGCTGTAGCCGGGGTCTGCGGCCGTCTGGTCGTCCAGGCTTAGAAGCCCGGAGGCTTTTTCGCTCTCCGCCGTCACCAGGGCCTGGATATTGTCCGCGGTCTGGCTGTCCCCCGCGGCCCTTGCTTCCTCCGCCAGCAGCAGGTTCTGGCTGGCTGACAACTCCCACAGCTTCCGGGGGCTGCCGGCTAAATTGATATAGCCCGCCGCCTGCCCTGAGAGGGTGTTGATATAGGCGGTGAGCATGCCGCCCAGGCTGTGCCCCAGGAGGAAGACCTTTTTGCCTGAAAGCTCCGGCCGGTCTGCAAGAAGTTTCAGCGCCGCCACAGCGTCCAGCGCGGTTTCCTCGTCCACCGTGAGCCTTAAATAATCGGGACTCTGGGTGATTTCCCGGCCATAGACCAGGGTGCGCTTGTCATAGCGCAGCACCGCGATGCCCCGCTGGGCCAGGCCCCAGGCCAGGTCCCGAAAAGGGGCGTTGGCAAGGATGGCCTCATTCCGGTCGGAGGGGCCGGAGCCGTGCACCAGCACCAGCCCGGCCAATACATCGCCTTCCGGCAGCGCCAGGCTGCCCTCAAGGGGAAAGCCCAGGCCCGCATCCACCGTGACGCTCTCCTCCCGGACGCCCTCCGGCAGGGCCTCTTTTTCGGGCGTTTCTTCCGGCACCTCTCCGGGAGCAAAGAACAGCCCCGCGATCAGGTTTTCCTGGTCAAACACCGTGCGAAAAATCAGCCGCTGCCTGGTAAATTCCAGGGTTAGCTCAAGGACCTGGTAGCCGTCCTGGGCGCTTTCCCGCCAGGCGCCGGCCTGCACAAATTCCCCGCCGATCGCAAGCAGCTGGGCCCAGAGCGCCTTTAACTGCCCTGCCATGGCGCTTCTCATGGCGCTGTCCATCATCTCAAGGGCCGCCGCCTCATCCTCCGCCTGAAGGTGTGATAAAAGCTCAAGAGAAAGGGCGTGCCGTGAGGGCGCCTCCCCGGCCCCGGCCAAAAGGGGCGAGAGGGCCAGCATCAGGCAAAGACCCACCGTCAACAATCTCCGCATCATTCTTTCCTTTCCGTCTGTTTCTTGCGTCTTTATCATAACATGAGAACAATTTGTTAATCCAGTTTCAGGATGGCCGCACCGTTTGCAAAAAGGGGGCTGAGATGCTATCATATACGGGTAAACTATTAATAATTATCCGCTGGGTATGCGGCCAATAAAGGAGAAGCCATGAGCTTGGAAAAACGGATTCAGCAGGGGTATGACTACGCTAAAGAGGTATACGCTGCCTGGGGCGTGGATGTGGAGGAGGCGATCGCTCAGGCGGACGCGGTGCCCCTCTCCCTTCACTGCTGGCAGGGGGATGACGTAACCGGCTTTGACGGCACGGGGGATCTGACCGGGGGCATCGCCGCCACCGGCAACTACCCCGGCCGCGCCCGCACACCCCAGGAGCTGATGGCGGATATCCGTCTGGCCAACAGCCTGTTTCCCGGCAAAAAGAAGCTGAACCTGCACGCCAGTTACGCCGTTAAGACAAGCCCGGATAAGGACCGGGACAGCTACACCCTGGAGGACTTTGCCCCCTGGGTGGATTTTGCCCGGGAGCAGGGCGTGGGGATGGACTTCAACCCCACCTATTTCTCCCACCCCATGATGGACGGGGACCTGTCCCTCTCCAGCCCGGATGAAAAAAAGCGCCGCTTCTGGGTGGAGCATGGCAAGCGCTGCCGGGAGATCGCCCTGGGTTTTGCCAGGGAGCTGGGAGAGCCCAGCGTGGTGAACTTCTGGATGCCGGACGGCACCAAGGACAGCTGTGTGAACACCCGGGCCTTCCGGGAGCGGATGACCGCCTCCCTGGACGAGATTTTCCAGGATCGCGCGGGCATGGACCTGGCCCCTTGCGCGCTGGAGAGCAAGCTCTTTGGCATGGGGGTGGAGAGCTTCACCGTGGTGTCCAGCGAATATTCCCTGGGCTACGCCCAAAGCCGGGGCATCATGGCCTGCCTGGATGCGGGGCACTACCACCCAACGGAGGTGATCAGCGCCAAGATCACCGCGGTGCTGGCCTTCATCGACCGGATTCTCCTGCATGTCAGCCGCCCGGTGCGCTGGGACAGCGACCATGTGGTGGCCCTGGACGACGAAACCCAGCGCATCATGGACGAGGTGGTCTGGAACAACTACACCGACAAAGTGGCCGTGGGGCTTGATTTTTTTGACGCCTCCATCAACCGGGTGGCCTGCTGGGCCATCGGCATGCGCAACACCAGAAAGGCGCTTTTGTCCGCCTTCTTGGCGCCCGCAGGCGCCCTTCAGGAGGCGGAGGCCCAGGGGGACAACACCCGCCGCCTGGCCCTGCTGGAGGAGCGGCGCACCCTGCCCCTGGGCGCGGTGTGGAACTACTACTGCCAAACCCGGGGCGTCCTGCCCGACGGCGCCTGGCTTGAGAAGGTCAAGGCCTACGAGAAAACCGTGCTGGCACAGCGGGGATAAGGAGCGGCATGCAAGAAGACAAATACATCCTCCAGATGGAGGGCATCACCAAGATTTTCCCCGGAATCCGGGCGCTTGACGGGGTGCAGCTTGACCTGCGCCCCGGGGAGATCCACGCGCTGATCGGAGAAAACGGCGCGGGCAAGTCCACCCTGATCAAGGTGCTGACCGGCATTCACCAGCCGGACGCGGGCGTGATTCGCCTAAACGGCCAGGAGGTGGTGATGACGGACCCTCTGGTGGCGCGCCGCCACGGCATCGCCGCCATCCACCAGCACCTGGCCACCTACCCGGATTTGAGCGTGGCGGAGAACATCTTCATGGGCAACGAGCAGACCTGGGGCCCCTTGTCCGCCATCAACTGGCGCAAAACCCGGGAGCGGGCGGGCGCCATCATCGCCTCCCTGGGCAGCGACATCGACCCTTCCGCTGAGATGGGCACCCTCTCCGTGGCCCAGCAGCAGATTGTGGAGATCGCCCAGGCCCTCTCCCAGAACGCCCGGGTGCTGATCATGGACGAGCCCACGGCCGCCCTCTCCCTGAGGGAGAGCGAGGAGCTGTACAACATCGTCCGGGGCCTGAAGGCCAAGGGCACCGCCATCATCCTCATCTCCCACCGTCTGGAGGATATCTTCAGCCTGGCCGACCGGGTGACCGTGCTGCGGGACGGGCGCTACATCGGCTCCTGGGATATTGGGGAGACGGACAGCGAAATGCTGGTCAAGCACATGGTGGGCCGCACCATCGACCAATTCTATCCCAAGAAAACCGCCCCGGTGGGGGAGGCCATCCTGAAGGTGGAGGGCCTGTCCCGCACCGGGTTTTTTGAGGACATCTCCTTCACCCTTCACGCCGGTGAGATCCTGGGGCTGACGGGCCTGGTGGGCGCCGGGCGCACCGAGGTGGTGGAGGTGCTAAGCGGGGTCACCCGGCCGGACAAGGGCAGCATCTCCATTTTAGGGGAAGAAAAGGACATCACCTCCCCCCATGAGGCCTTGAAGCAGGGGGTGAGCCTCCTGCCGGAGGACCGGCAGAAGCAGGGTTTGCTTTTGCCCTGGAGCGTGCAGGACAACATCACCCTCCCCCGGCTGGACCTGCACCAGAAGCGGGGCCTGCTCTCCCCCCAGTCCGAAAAGGCGGCGGGGGAGGAGTACATCGATCTGCTCAACATCAAGGTCCGCACCGGCCTGGATACCGCGGAGTCCCTCTCCGGGGGCAACCAGCAAAAGGTGGTCATCTCAAAGCTTTTAACCTGCGGTTCCCGCATCATCATCATGGACGAGCCCACCAAGGGCGTGGACGTGGGCAGCAAGGCGGCCATCTACCAGATCATGTGCGATCTGGCCCAGGAGGGCTATGGCATTTTGATGGTTTCCTCCGAAATGCCCGAGATTCTAAACCTCTGCGACCGGGCCCTGGTGATGCGGGAGGGGCGGATTTCCGCCGTCTTCAGCCAGGAGGAGATGCAGCCGGAGCGGCTGCTGAAGGCCGCCATGCCCCTTGACAAAAGCCAGAAAGGAAGCGCGGAACATGCCTGAACAAACAAAAAAGACAGGCGCCCTTTCGGCGTTTTTCAAACAGCGGGAGGTGGGCCTGGCGATCATCCTGCTGGTGCTGTTTTTCCTGGTAGGGCTGCGCAACCCGGCCTTTACCACCGGCTCCAACGCGCTGTTCATCTTAGAGGACACCGCCATCATGATGATCCTGGCCCTGGGGATGCTCTGCGTCCTGCTGGTGGGCTCCATTGATATCTCCATCGCCGCGGTGATGGCCCTTTCCTCCATGACGGCGGGCATCGTGATGAAGCAAAACCTGAACATCACCGAGCTTCAGGTGCTGACCGACGGGGTGATGAGCAATGTGACCCTCAGGGAGAGCACGCCGCTGATTCTGCTGATCCTTATCGGCATGGGGGTGGGGGCGGTCTGCGGGGCGATCAACGGCCTGCTCATCGCCTATGGCAGGGTGCTGCCCATCGTGGCCACCCTGGGGATGCAGTACATCCTCTATGGCATCAGCCACGTCGTCTCCGACGGGCAGGCCATCTACCGCAAGGACATGCCGGACGCCTTCATCAACTTCAGCCGGGGAACCTTCCTGGGCCTGAACAGCAAGATATGGCTGATGCTGGCGGTGTTTGCCGTGATGTTTCTCTTCCTCACCTATTCCCGCCGGGGACGCTACCTCTATGCGGTGGGCAGCAACCGGGAATCCGCCGCCATGAGCGGCATCAAAAGCCCCCGCTCCACCCTGTTGGCCCACATCATCATGGGCATGCTGGCGGGGCTGGCGGGGCTGCTTTACGCCTCCCGGGACACCAAGGTCACCCAGGACTTGGCCATGGGCTATGAGATGTATGTCATCGCCTCCTGCGTCATCGGCGGGGTGTCCGTTTCCGGCGGGCGGGGCAAGGCGGTGGGGGTGCTGCTGGGGGCTTTGACCATGGGGGTGATCAACAACGCGCTGACCATGCTGCGCCTGACCGGCAACTCGGAGTTCTGGAAAAAGGCCATTCAGGGCGCGCTGATCCTCTCAGCGGTGGTCATCAATGTGCTGATCCAGCGGGCCAAGGAGCGCCGGGTGCTCCGGGACAGGAGGATATAGGATGGAACGCGCGCTCAACCGCTTGCCCAAATGGATGAAACGCTGGGAGTGGATCCTGGTGCTTCTGATCCTTATGGTCTATGCCATCTTCTCTCAGCTGCAGCCGGATAACTACACCCTGCCCAAGCTGTTAAACCAAACCCGGGTGTACATGGTGGACGTGGGCTTTATGGCCCTGGGCATCCTGGTGGTGCTGATTTTGGGGGACATCGACATCTCCATCGCCGCCACCGCCGCCCTTTCCGCCACCGTCATGGCGGTCAGCTATAACCAGGGCGCGGGGATCCCCTTTATTGCCGCCATCGCCCTGATGCTCTTTACCGGCGCTGTCTGCGGGCTGATCAACGGCCTTCTGGTCACCCGCTTTCCGGAGCTTTTCCCCATGATCATCACCCTGTCCACCCAGACCCTCTACCGGGGCATCGCCTACATTATCCTCAAGGACCAGTCCGCGGGGCGCTTCCCCAGCTGGTTTGCAAAGGATCTGGGCTATGGCTCCTTCAAGCTCTTTGGGCTGGACGTGCCCATCATGCTGGTCTGCATTCTGGCGGTGCTGCCGATATACTATATATGGCTTCACAAATCCGCCTCCGGGCGCAGGATTTTTGCGGCCGGCACCAACCTCACCGCCAGCCGCTATTCCGGCATCAGGACCGGGCGCATCAAGGTGATGGCCTTCACCTTAAACGGCATCATGGCGGCGGTGGGCGGCTTCTTCCTGACCTCCCGCACGGGCTCGGTCAAATACACGCTGGCCACCGGCTTTGAGATGCAGGCGATTGCCATCGCCGTCTTAGGCGGCGCCTCCACCTCCGGCGGACGGGGCAGCGTCATCGGCCTGCTTTTGGCCCTGATCCTGATGACGGGGCTTAAAAACGGGCTGATGCTGGTGTACAATGACGCCTTCATCTTAAACCTGTCCATCGGCCTGCTGCTTATCCTTATCGTGCTGATTCCCAATCTGGCGGGCCGGCTGCGGCAGCAAAACGCGCTGCGCCGCCAGCGGCTGAGCCTGCAGAAGACTTAAACCGTATTCCGGCGGACGAAAGCCCGCTGAAAATAAAAAAAGGAGAACACCATGAAAAAAACACTATCCCTGTTACTGGCCCTGATGATGCTCCTGTCCCTGGCGTCCGTCGCCATGGCGGAAGAGCCCATCAAAATCGGCGTGGTCTATAAGCAGACCGGCAACCCCTTCTTTGAAGCGGCGGTGCGCGGCTTTGAGGAAGCTTCCAAGGAGCTGGGCTTTGAGTTCATCCACAACGGCCCGGCGGACTCCTCCAACGAAGGCCAGATCCAGATCATCGAAGGCTACATCCAGCAGGGCGTGGACGCCATCGCCATCTCCGCCAATGACGCGGCCGGCGTGGTGAGCGTGCTGCAAAGCGCCATGGATCAGGGCATCAAAGTGGTATCCTGGGACTCCAAGGTGGAGGCCGAGGGCCGCATCCTCAACATCGACCCCTCCGTGGCCCAGAACATCGGCCGCGTGCAGGTGGAAGAGATTGCCCGGCAGATCGGCGGGGAAGGGCAGATTGCCGTCCTGTCAGCCGGCGCCACCATGGACAACCAGAACACCTGGATCCGCTACATGCAGGAAGAGCTGGAAAAGCCCGAGTATGAGAAAATCGAACTGGTCACCATCGTCTATGGCGACGACCTGACCGACAAATCCATCCAGGAGATGCAGGGCCTGATCAACTCCTATCCGGACCTTAAGGGCGTTATCTCCCCCACCACCGTGGGCGTCGCCGCCGCCGCTGTTGCCATCAAGGACAACGGCCTCTCCGGCAAAATCAAGCTGACCGGCCTGGGCCTGCCCTCTGAGATGGCGGAGTACTTAAAGGACGGCACCAGCGAGGCCATGTTCCTGTGGAATCCCATCGACCTGGGCTACTGCGCGGCCTATGCCAGCGTGGCGCTGGTCAAGGGCGACATCACGGGCGCTGCGGGCGAGTCTTTTGATTCCGGCCGCCTGGGCGAGAAGGAAATCATGGATGCCGGCGATGGCGGCACCTTCACTCTGGTGGGCGACCCCTTCCGTTTCACCCCTGAGAACATCGACGACTGGAAAGACGTGTATTAATCTAAGCCCTGTGGCTTGACCCCAAGGGGCCCTTTTGGGCCCCTTGGATGTGAGGAAGAGCGGAGGTTTTCATGGATTTTTTTAAGCGCTACGCTGAAGCCCTTTTGGCCTTCAGCCGGTTTTCAAAGACGCTGGGGAATCGGGCGGACTATGTGCAGGGCGGCGGGGGCAACACCTCCATGAAGCTGGATGAGCGGCTGATGGCGGTGAAGGCCTCCGGTTTTCTGCTGCGGGACATCACGCCTGATAAGGCCTACGCGGTCTTGGACTTTGAGGCGCTGCGCTCTTTTTATGGGCAGCATCAGGCCGGGGATTTCCCGGACACGGAGGCGGCGGGGTCCGCTGCCGCCAGGGAGGCGGTGGTGGCGATCGAGGGTTTGGCGCCCCTGAGGCCCTCGGTGGAGGCGGGCTTTCACGCGCTGCTTGACCGCTTTGTGGCCCATACCCATAGCGTGTACGCCAACCTGGCGGCCTGCTGCCGGGAGACGGAGGCCGTCCTTGAGGAGGCGCTTAAGGGTGCTGACTACCGCTTTGCGGTGGTGCCCTATGTCAATCCCGGCGCCACCCTCACCTTTACCATCAGGGATATCCTGGAGGAAAAAGGCCGCCCCCAGGTGCTGGTGATGCAAAACCACGGCGTCATCGTGCACCATGAGGAGGAGGCCCGGTGCCTGGCGATCCATGAGGACATGAACAAGCGCCTGGCCGCCTTCTTTGGCCTGGCGGAGGGGGCCTTCCCCACGGTTCGTGTGAAGGCAGAGGGCGCCGGCTTTGTCTCCGACACCCCCTGGCTGAAAGAGCGCCTGAGGGGGCCGGCCTATCCGGATGGGATGCTGCTGGAAGCCCCCCTGTATCCGGATCAGATGGTGTTCTTTCAGGGCACCCTGGGGGAGAGCGCGGTGATCGACCGTGCGACCGGCCTTGCGCATTATCAGCTGCCGGAGCACACCGCCCTGACCCTTGAGGAAACCCTGTGCGCGGTGGTCTTCATCACCCAGACCATAAGGGAGAAGGGCTACACCCTTCAGACCATGGGGGAGGCGGCCCGGCAGTTTATCGGCAGCTGGGAAAGCGAGAAGTACCGCAAACAGCTGGCGGAGGGAAAGCAATGAAAACCACGGATTTTCTGGCCTTTGATATCGGCGCTTCCAACGGCCGGGGGATCGTCGCCCGCTTTGACGGGAAGCGGATCACCCTGCACATGGTAGGCAATTTTGAGAACAACTTCATCTCCAAGGGAGAACTGGGCCACTGGGATTTTCACCATATCTTAGGGGAGATGAAGGCCTGCTTCCAAAAGGCAAAGGCTCAGGGCTTTGAGCCGGCCTGCTTTGGCATTGATACCTGGGGGGTGGACTACGGCCTGCTGGATGAGGCCGGGGAGCTGATCGAAAACCCCCGGGCCTACCGCTGCGCCACGGACCACGAGATGGAAGCCGCCTGGGAAAAGGTGAGCAAGCGGGAGATGTTTGAGCATACGGGCATCGCGGCCCTGAACTTCAACACCTCCTACCAGCTCTACCGCCGGGTGCTCTCAGGGGACGAGGCCCTTAAAAAGGCCCGCACCCTCCTGATGATGCCGGACCTTTTGGGGTATTATCTCACCGGGGAGAAGGGCACGGAATATACCAACGCCACCACCACAGGGCTGTGGGATGTGAAAAAGCGCGGCTGGAGCCGGGAGATTATGGCAAAGCTTGACATCCCCCCGGATATTTTCACCGCCATTGACCGGGCCGGCACCCCAAGGGGACGGCTGAAGGCGGACATCGCCAAGGCCCTGGGCGTACCCCAGGTGCCCTTTGCGGCCGTGGGCACCCATGACACGGCCTCCGCCGTGGCGGCCATCCCGGGGGAGGGCAAGTTCGCCTTCTGCTCCTCCGGCACCTGGTCCCTCTTCGGGGTGGAAACAAAAGAGCCGGTGCTGACGGACTTTGTCTTTGACAGCAACTTCTCCAACGAAGGCACCGTGCAGGGCGGCTTCAGGCCGCTGAAGAACATCATGGGCCTGTGGCTGATTCAGGAATGCCGCCGGGTATGGACCCGGGAAGCGGGCAAGGAATACACCTGGCCTGAGATTCAGGCCATGGCCCGGGCCACCCCGCCGCTTCAGAGCATTGTGGATCCGGACGCGCCGCGCTTCTTCACCGCGGGCCAGATGCCGCGGAAAATCCAGGACTATTGCCGGGAAACCGGGCAGCCGGTGCCCCGGAGCATCGGGGAAATCGCCCGCTGCGTGTATGAGAGCCTGGCGCTTAAGTACCGCTGGGCGGTGGAGCGCCTGGGCGACATCCTGGGAGAGCCCATCCAAAGCCTGAACATCGTGGGCGGCGGCATCCAGAACCCCCTGCTCAACCGGATGGCGGCGGACGCCACCGGCCTTCCCACCACGGTGGGCCCCATTGAGGGAGCCGCTCTTGGCAACGCCCTGATGCAGGCCCAGGCCCTGGGCCTGGTAAAAGACATCGCCGAGGCCCGCGCCCTGGCCCGCGCCTCGGTGGAGACCACGCTTTATGAACCCCAGACCACCCAGGCCTGGGTGGACGCTTACGGCAAACTTCAGCAGCTGATGGAGGCAAGCGCATGATTGATCTGTCAAGCACCCTGGCCCTGGCGGCCAAGCATGTAAACGACCGGCTTTCCCCCGCCCCCGGCCGGCTTTCCGGCAAGGTGTCCGTGGTGACGGGCTCCGCCCAGGGCTTTGGCCTGGGCATCGCCCAGGAGCTTTACAAGGAGGGCGCCTTTGTGGTCATCGCGGACTTAAATGAGCCCCTGGCCCAGGAGGTAGCCTCAGGCCTGGGGGAGCGGGCAAAGGCGGTGAAGGTGGACGTGTCCGACGAGGCCAGCGTGGCCGGCCTTGTGGCGCAAACCGTGTCAGCCTTCCGCGGCCTGGACCTGTTTATCTCAAACGCGGGGGTCCTAAGGGCGGGCGGCCTTGAGGAGATGGAGAAGAAGGACTTTGAGTTTGTCACCGCGGTCAACTACACCGCCTATTTCACCTGTGTGAAGTACGCAAGCCTGGTGATGAAGGCCCAGTTTGAGGCGGACCCGGAATGGACCGGGGACATCATCACCGTCAACAGCAAGTCCGGCCTGGTGGGCAGCAACAAGAACTTCGCCTACGCGGGGGGCAAGTTTGGCGCCATCGGCCTGACCCAGTCCTTTGCCATGGAGCTGGCCCCCTGCAACATCAAGGTGAACGCCATCTGCCCCGGCAACTACTACGACGGCCCCTTGTGGAGCGACCCGGAGAAGGGGCTGTTTGTGCAGTACCTAAACGCCGGCAAAGTCCCCGGCGCCAAAACCCTGGAGGACGTGAAGGCCTCCTACCTGTCAAAATCCCTGATTAAAAGGGGCTGTCTGCCCCTGGACGTGGCCCGGGCCATCTTTTATGCGGTGGAGCAGGCCTATGAGACGGGGCAGGCCATTCCCGTCACCGGAGGGCAGGTGATGCTGAGTTGATTAACCAGAGCATCCTCACGCGCCTTAACGCCCCCAGCCCTCAGGAGCGGCTTGAAAACCTGGCGGAGGAGGCCCGCAAGGCGGACTTTCCGCCTATTAACCCCCGCTACATCAACAACCACATCCACACCTTCTATTCCTTTTCGCCCTATTCCCCCGCGGCCGCGGTTTACGCCGCCCGGGCAGAGGGCCTGTGCACCGCGGGCATCGTGGACCATGATTCCATGGGCGGGGCGGAGGAATTTATTGAGGCGGGGCGGATTTTGGGCCTTCCGGTCACCGTGGGGGTGGAGGCCCGGGTGAGTATGGCGGGCACCCCTTTTGAGCGGCTGCGCACCAACAACCCGGACCAGCTGGGCATCAGTTACATGGTGCTCCACGCGGTGCCCCATCAAAGCATCCCCCTGGTGCAGGAGTACTTTGTTCCCCTAAGGGAGGCCCGCAACCGCCGCAACCGGCAGATGACCGAGGGGATCCGCCGCTTAAGCGGCCTTGAGATTGACTTTGACCGGGATGTGCTGCCCCTTTCCATGTTCCATGACGGCGGCGGGGTCACCGAGCGGCATCTGATGCAGGCCCTGGCCCGGGCGGAGAACCCCGGCCGGGAGATGCTTTTGGAGTACGACCGCATCGGGGAGCTGAAGAAGGACTTTATCCCCAGGGTTTATGTTGACGCCACGGAGGAATGCCCCCCTATCCGGGACTATATCGCCTTCGCGAAAAAAACCGGAGGCATCCTGGCCTACGCCTACCTGGGGGACGTGACCCAGTCCGTCACCGGGGACAAAAAAGCCCAGGCCTTTGAAGACAAACACCTGGACCTTTTGTTTGAGACCATCAATGCCCTGGGCATCCGCGCGGTGACCTATATGCCCACCCGCAACACGGATGAACAGCTGGCACGGGTGAGGAAACTTTGTGACCAGTATGGTATGATGCAGATAAGCGGGGAGGACATCAACTCGCCGCGCCAGCGCTTCGTCATCGAAAAGATGAAGGAGGAGCGCTTCACCAACCTGATCGACAGCACCTGGCAGCTGATCAAACACGAAAACGGAGGAATATTGCCATGAAAACCAAAGCGGTTCGCCTGTACGGCAAACAAGACCTGAGACTGGAGGAGTTTGAGCTTTCTCCCATGACAGATGATTCCGTCATTTGCGAGGTCATCACGGACTCCATCTGCATGAGCACTTATAAGGCCGCCATCCTGGGGGCGGACCACGCTCGGGTGCCGGATGATGTGGCCACCAACCCCACCATGGTGGGGCACGAGTTCTGCGGCCGCATCGTGAAGGTGGGCAAAAACTGGCAGCATAAATACAAGCCCGGCGACGGCTTTGTCATCCAGCCCGCCCACTCCTATGAGGGCTCCATGCTGGCCCCCGGCTATTCCTACCGGGACTGCGGCGGCAACGCCACCTATGTGTCCATTCCGATTGAAACCCTGAAAATGGACTGCCTCATCCCCTATGATTCGGATGTATTCTTCCTGGGCGCCCTGACGGAGCCCCTCTCCTGCGTCATCGCCACCTTCCACGCCATGTACCACACCCGGGACGGCGAGTATGTCCATGACATGGGCATTGTGGAGGGCGGCAACCTGGCGCTTCTGGCCTCCGTTGGCCCCATGGGCCTGGCCGCCATTGACTATGCCCTCCACTGCGACCGCAAGCCGGGGCTTCTGGTGGTAACCGACATCGATGAGGCGCGCCTGAAGCGAGCCGCCTCCATCTACACGGTGGAAGAGGCCAAAAAGCAGGGGATTGACCTGCGCTATGTCAACACCCGGAACATGGCGGACCCGGTCAAGGAGCTGCGGGCCCTCACCAAGGACGATCACGGCTTTGACGATGTGATCTGCTTTGCCCCGGTGAAGCCGGTGGTGGAGCAGGGCGACCAGATTTTAGCGGTGGACGGCTGCCTGAACTTCTTTGCCGGCCCCTCGGATTTGAACTTCTCAGCGCTGATGAACTTCTATAACGTGCACTATAAGCGCACCCACATCACCGCCACCTCCCACGGCAATCTGGACGACATGAAGGAAGCCATCCGGATGCTAAACGCCGGCCAGTTAAACCCCGCCGGCCTGGTCACCCACATCGGCGGGCTGGACTGCGTGGCGGAGACCACCCTGAACCTGCCCAATATCCCGGGCGCCAAGAAGCTGATCTACACCCATATCAGCCTGCCCCTGACCGCCATTGATGACTTTGAGGAACTGGGCAAGACGGACCCGATGTTTAAGGAGCTGGACAAAATCGTGAAGGCCAACAACGGCCTGTGGAGCGGCGAAGCCGAAAAGCTTTTACTCAAGATGGCCAAGCCCATCGACTGACTTATCCGCCGGGGGCCTTCATCCATTGAAGGCCCCCGGCTACGACCCCCACTTGAATAGAAAGAAATAAAGGAGTAAGCACATGGCACATCCCATCATTCTGCCCCGTCAGGGGCAATCCGTGGAAAGCTGTATCATCACCGAATGGCACAAAAAGGTGGGCGACCCCGTCAAGGCAGGGGATGTCCTCTTCAGCTATGAGACGGACAAGGCCAGCTTTGAAGAAGTCGCCAAGGAGGAGGGCACCCTGATCGCCGTCTTCTTTCAGGCGGACGAGGATGTGCCGGTGCTGACCACCGTGGGCGCCATCGGCAGCCCCGGGGAGGACGTATCCGCCCTGGCGCCGGATGGGGCGGCCCCCGCTGAGGCCCTGGCCCAGCCCGCAGAGGCTCCGGCAGCCCCCGCGGCCCCGGCAGCCCCCGCTGCGCCTGTGCCTTCCGGCCCTGCCACCGGCATTTCCCCAAGGGCCCGGGCCACCGCCCAGCGCCTGGGGATTGATTCCGCCTTGGCCACAGGCAGCGGCCCGAACGGCCGGGTGATTGAGCGGGACATTTTCGCCGCCCGGGACAGGGCGCCTGTGGCAGCCGTCCAGGCGGCGCCGGAAGCGGCAGCCGCGCCCGCGACGCCCGCCGCCTCCGTGGGCGGCATGGCCTATGAAGAGGTCAAGCTGTCCAAGGTGCGCCGGGTGACGGCCAAGGCCATGCAGGAAAGCCTGGCCGGGATGGCCCAGCTGACCCACCAGACCTCTTTTGACGCCAGCCAGATGCTGGCATTAAGGGCCCGGTTCAAGGCCGCGCCTGAGGCGCTGGGCCTGGGCGGCATCACCCTCAACGATATGATTCTCTTTGCGGTCTCCCGGGTGCTCAAGCGCCATCCGGACTTAAACGCCCACCACATGGGGGATACCATGCGCCTCTTCCGCCATGTCCATCTGGGCATCGCGGTGGACACCCCCCGGGGCCTTCTGGTGCCCACCCTCTTTGACGCGGACACCAAGTCCCTGGCCCAGATCTCCCGGGAAGCCAAGCAGGTGGGCAAGGACGCCCAGGGCGGCAGCATCAACCCGGACATCTTAAGCGCCGGCAGCTTCACCGTCAGCAACCTGGGGGCCCTGGGAATCGAGATGTTCACCCCCATCATCAACCCGCCCCAGGTGGGCATTCTGGGGGTCAACTGCGCGGTGGACCGGGTGCGGGTGGTGGACGGCCAGATCACGGCCTATCCGGCCATGGGCCTGTCGCTTACCTACGATCACCGGGCGGTGGACGGGGCGCCGGCCTCCCGCTTCCTGAAGGATCTGGTGGGGGCCCTTGAGAACATCGGCATCCTGCTGGCGGATTAAGGAGGTAAGGCAATGGTATATGATCTGATTGTTTTAGGCGGCGGTCCCGCCGGCTATGTGGCGGCGGAGCGCGCGGGCCACGCGGGCTTTAAGGTGGCCCTGGTGGAGGAGCGGGAGCTGGGCGGCGTGTGTCTGAATGAAGGCTGCATCCCCACCAAAACCATGCTCTACTCCGCCAAGCTCCATGACGGCGTCAAGTACGGCGAAAAATACGGCGTCACCGCGGATAATCTGAAGATGGACCACCAAAAGGTGCTGGCCCGCAAGGCCAAGGTGGTCAAAACCCTGGTGGGCGGCGTGAAAACCACCATGAAAGCCAACCAGGTGGCCGTCTTTACAGGGCATGGCGAGATTACCGGGAAGGGCGATGAAGGCTTTTTGGTCAAGGCCGGGGAAGAAATTCTAAGCGGCCGGCGCCTGCTGATCGCCACCGGCTCCTCCCCCGCCATGCCCCCCATCCCGGGGCTTAAGGAGGGCTATGAGAAGGGCTTTGTCCTCACCAACCGGGAGATTCTGGACTTAAATGAGGTGCCGGGCCGCCTGGCCGTGGTGGGCGGCGGCGTGATTGGCCTGGAGATGGCCAGCTACTTCAACTCCGCCGGCTCCCAGGTGCAGGTGGTGGAGATGCTGGACCACATCGCCGGGGAAAACGACCAGGACCTGGTTGCCATCCTGAAGGCGGACTTTGAAAAGCGGGGCATCACCTTCGCCCTGTCAGCCAAAGTGACCGCCATTGAGGAAAACGGCGTGCGCTATGAGCAGGACGGCCAAAGCCACTTTATTAAGGCGGACAGGGTGCTCCTGTCCATTGGCCGCCGGGCCAACACCCAGGGGATCGGCCTTGAGGCCATCGGCGTTTATACCGATCGGGGCGCTGTGGTGACCGACGCCACCATGATGACCAACGTGCCTGATGTGTATGCGGCTGGCGACGTGAACGGCTTTTCCATGCTGGCCCACACCGCCCACCGGGAGGGCGAGGTGGCGGTGAACAACATGCTGGGCAAAAAGGACCTGATGCGCTACGAGGCCATCCCCGCGGTGCTCTACACCAACCCCGAGCTGGCAAGCGTGGGGGAGACGGAGGCCACGGCCCGCGCCAAGGGCCTGTCCTTTAAGACGGTGCAGCTGTCCATGCGCTATGCCGGGCGCTATCAGGCGGAAAACGAGGGGGGGCGCGGCATCGCCAAGCTCCTGGTCCGGCCGGACACCCAGCAGGTCATCGGCATGCAGGCGCTGAGCAACTACGCCTCAGAGTTCATCATCGCCGCCACCTCCTATATCGAGCTGGGGCTGAACCTGGAGACCATCAAGAAAATCGTCTTCCCCCATCCCACTGTGTCAGAGATCATCCGCGAAGCGGTGTTTCAATACGAAGAAGGAGCAGCAACATGAGCAAGCAACTGGCCGTATCCCCCGAATCCGTCCGTAAGCCGGGCAAACTGAGGACGCCGGACATCCCGGTCAACGTCTATCAAAAGGCCGTCAAGGACGAGAAGAATAACTACACCAAAGAAGAATTCCTCAACATCTACCGGGATATGTGCTATATCCGGGAGTTTGAGACCATGCTCAACCTCATCAAAACCCAGGGTGAGTATCAGGGCGTGCCCTACAACCATCCCGGCCCCGCCCATCTGGGCATCGGTCAGGAGGCGGCCTATGTGGGCGCGGCCTACCTGTTGACCCTGGACGACTATACCTTTGGCTCCCACCGCAGCCACGGCGAGATTTTGGCCAAGGGCCTCAGAAGCATTGAACTTCTGGATGACGAGCGCCTAAACGGCATCATGGAGGGCTTCTTTGAGGGCAAGACCTATAACGTGGTCAAAGACCCCCAGAAATCCGCCAAGGAAAACGGCATCGACTTTTTGCTCTATGGCATGATGTGCGAGACCTTCGCCCGGGAAAACGGCTTTAACAAGGGCCTGGGCGGCTCCATGCACGCCTTCTTTACGCCCTTTGGCATCTATCCCAACAACGCCATCGTGGGCGGCTCAGGCTCCATCGCCCCGGGGGCGGCGCTATACAAGCTGTCCAACAAAAAGCCCGGCGTGGTGGTGTGCAACATCGGCGACGGCGCCATGGCCTGCGGCCCGGTGTGGGAAGGCCTGATGATGTCCACCATGGGCCAGGTGAGAACCCTTTGGGGCGAGGATGGGGGCGGCGTGCCCATCATCTTCAACATCAACGACAACTTCTACGGCATGGGCGGCCAGACCCAGGGCGAAACCATGGGCATGGATATGATCGCCCGGATTGCCGCCGGCATCTCTCCCAACGCCCTGCATGCGGAGCGGGTGGACGGCTACAACCCCCTGGCGGTGATCGACGCCTACCGGCGCAAGCTGCCCCTGGCCAAGAAAGACGGTCCGGTGTTCCTGGATGTGGTCACCTACCGCATCTCCGGCCACAGCCCCTCTGACTCCAGCTCCTACCGCACCCGGGAGGAGATCGAGGCCTGGGAGCAGGAGGATTCCATCCAGTCCTTTGGCCGCCAGATGGTGGAGGCGGGCATCACGGACCAGAAAACCCTGGAAGCCATCCAGGCCAAGGTGGTGGAGGACACGGTGCGCAACCTGAAGCTGTCCATTGATGACACCATCTCCCCCCACGTGCCCCTGATGAGCACGGACCCGGACTATATCGCAAACCTCATGTTCTCCAACCAGTCCATCCCCTCCCTGGACACCCAGCGCGAGCCGGAGGTGCTCCTGCCCCGTGAAGAATGCCCCCGGGTGCAGCAGATCGCCAGGAAGGAGCGCTTTGGCCTGGATCAAAACGGCAAGCCCGTCAGCAAAAACCGGGTCTATCAGCTGCGGGACGGCATCGCGGAGCCCATCATCAACAAGTTCTATGAGGACCCCACCCTCATCACCTTTGGCGAGGACGTGAGGGACTGGGGCGGCGCCTTTGCCGTCTATCGCGGCATGACCGAGGCGCTGCCCTATCACCGCCTGTTCAACACCCCCATCTCAGAAGCGGGCATCGTGGGCGCCGCGGTGGGCTATGCCATGGCCGGGGGCCGGGTGGTGGCGGAACTCATGTACTGCGACTTCCTGGGCCGCGCGGGGGACGAGGTTTTTAACCAGCTTTCCAAATGGCAGGCCATGTCCGCCGGGATGCTGAAGATGCCCGTGGTCTTACGGCTTTCCGTGGGCAGCAAGTACGGCGCCCAGCACTCCCAGGACTGGTCCGCCCTGGCGGCCCACATCCCGGGGCTGAAGGTGGTCTTCCCGGCCACGCCCTATGACGCCAAGGGGCTGATGCAGGCGGCGCTCAACGGCACCGACCCGGTGATCTTCCTGGAAAGCCAGCGCATCTACGACATGGCGGAGCTTTTCCACGAGGGCGGCGTGCCCCAGGAGGAGTATGAGATCACCATCGGTGACCCGGACATCAAGCGGGCGGGCAGCGATGTCACCATCCTGTCCATCGGCGCCACCCTCTACCGGGTGCTGCCGGCGGCCGACGCCCTCAAGGAAAAATACGGGCTGAGCGCTGAGGTGATTGACGCGCGCAGCATCGTGCCCTTTGACTACACCAAGGTCATCGAATCCGTCAAAAAGACGGGCCGCATCATCATCACAGGGGACGCCTGTGAGCGGGGCAGCGTCATGCGCCAGATGGCCTCCACCATCACCGAGCTTGCCTTTGACTACCTGGACGCCCCGCCCGTGGTGGTGGGCGCCCGCAACTGGATCACCCCGGCCCATGAGATGGAAGACGCCTTCTTCCCCCAGCCGGAGTGGATTCTGGACGCCATCCATCAGCGCCTGCTGCCCCTTGAGGGGCATACGCTCACCCGGAACTTCGCCGAGGTGGAGCAGATCCGTCAGAACAAGCAGGGGGTGTAAGGCACAGCCGATGTGGCCTGGGGGACAGGGCGTCTGAAGCCTGTCCCCCAGGCCATCGTTCTTAAGCCTTTGCCAGCGCTTTGTTGTCCCCGGCCGTTTGAAGACGGCAGGGTATCCTATTAGCGTGACAGGCACGGCCTGGAAAAGAACCTTTTGCCGCTCAATGCGGCATAGGCTCTTCCGGGACAAATTTTTTTAGCAAAGGACGCGCCATGAATAACCACCTGTTTGACACTTCAAACACCGATCCCGCCCTGAATCTGGCCATCGAAGAGGCGCTTTTGATGAGGAAAAACAGCGGCCCCGCCTTTTTTCTCTGGCAAAATGCCCACACCGTGGTGATCGGGCATGCCCAGAACGCCTGGAAGGAGTGCCGCACCGCCCTGCTTGAGGAGGAAGGGGGCACCCTGGCCCGCCGCAGCACCGGGGGCGGGGCGGTTTATCACGACCTGGGCAACCTGAACTTCTCCTTTGTGATGCCAAAGGCGCTGTATGACGTGCCCCGACAGCTGAACGTGATCCGCCGGGCGGTGAAGGCCTTTGGCGTGAACACGGAGAACTCCGGCCGCAACGACATCGTGATTCTGCCCGGGGGGGAGAAGTTCTCCGGCAACGCCTTTAAGATCACCCGGGACGCGGGCCTGCATCACGGCACCATCCTGATGGACGTGGACATGGCAAAGCTGGGCCGCTACCTGGCCCCCTCCAAGCAGAAGCTGGAGGCCAAGGGGGTGAAAAGCGTGCGCGCCCGGGTGGGCAACTTAAAAGAGCACGCCCCCGGCATCACCATCCCCCAGCTGAAGGAGGCCCTTTGGGAGGCCTTCGCCCAGGAGTACGGCCCCGCCGAAAAGCTGGCCTGGCAGGAGGTGCTGGACCAGGGGCTGATAGGCCAATTGGAGGAGCGCAACCGCTCCTGGGACTGGAACTATGGCCGCACGCCCAAGTTTGACATCTCCCTTGAAACCCGCTTCCCCTGGGGCGGGGTGGAGCTGCTGCTGAGCCTTAAAAACGCGGCTGTTGAGGAAGTCCACTGCTATTCCGATGCCAACGACCCGGACCTGGCCGCCCGGGTGGGGGCCGCCCTCCTGGGCGCCACCTTCACCGGCGAGGGCCTGGCCGGGCGCCTGAAAAACAGCGACAAGGCGGAGGACCGGGAGCTGGCCGGCTGGCTGGCGGAGCTGGAGGTCTAACCAGCCGCCCTTAAGGGGAGGTCTTTTAGAACCTTTTGAGGAGGGAGCTGTGGACCCGCTCATCCAGCGCTTTTACAGGGAGATACACCGGCACGCCTTATCACAAAGGGGCCGGGTCACAGGGGATCTGAACTCCCCCCTGACTGGAAAAATATTAAGCAAACAATTTCTTTCAAGCCGCCTGGCAGCCCATGTCAGGCGCTGCCAGACGCGCTTAAAGACGCATTACCTGTGGGGCGGCATCATGGACCGCTTCACAGAGGAGGCGCTTGAAGCGCTGTTTGCGCGTTACCCCCTGTGGTATGAGGGCAAGCAGGAGCGCTTCAGAGCCCTGATCGGCAGCGGCGCCTATGGCTGTGATTGCAGCGGGCTGATCAAGTCCTACCTGTTTGGCGGGCCTGATCACCCCGGCTATGAGGCGTTTTACGATCTGAGCAGCGGGATGCTGTTTTCTGCCTCGGACAAAAAGGGCGGGATCAACACCTTGCCGGAGCTGGAGGGCCTTTGCCTGTATATGCCGGGACACGTGGGGGTGTATCTGGGCGGGGGGCAGGTAATGGAATGCACGAACAACCCTGGTTTCGGGGACGGGGTGGTTCAGACGCGGATAGGCGACAGGCCCTGGACGGATTGGTTTTGCTGCCCTTTTATAGGATATGAGGGGCTGGATGAATGATGAAAAAACGGATGAAGAGGATAAGGGACACCGGGGCTGATTTATTCACCCGCTATGGGTGGAAAGCGCCCCTGGCCGCCCTCTCATACGCCCAGATGCGAAGGAAGCTGGGCATGGGCTACGGCGAGTTTCGCGCCATCGGCCATGCCTGCCTGTCCAGGAAGAGAAGGGCCAGCTTTCTTGGCATGGAGGAGTATTTTAAGCGATGCTATCAGATCAACCCCCAGGCGAAGCTTAAGGTGCTGCGGGATAAGCGCACCGTGATCACCCGGCTGCCCCACTACCTGGGCCGTGAATGCCTGATTGCGGATTATTCGGACGCCGCGGCTTTTCTGGCCTTTGTTGAAAAACACGGCGCTTTTTATGCCAAGAAAAACTTTTCCACAGGCGGGGTCGGCACCCGTGTTTTCAGGGACATACACACCCAAGAGGAGCGGATGCGCGCCTATGCGCTTTGCAAAGAGGAGGAGCTTGTCATCATCGAGCAATTCATCCCCCAGCATCCGGCGCTGTCCGCGCTTTACCCCCACGTGGTCAACACCATCCGCATGCATACGGCAAGGGGCCCGGAGGGCATCCAGCTGCCGTTTTTGCCGGAGCTTTGCGTTCCCTTTGGCGGGGAGAGAAACAGCGTTCATACCGCCCGGGGCCTGTACAAAATCTTTATTGATCCGGACAGCGGCAGGCTGTGGGAGAAGGCGTTTTACAGGCGGTATCCGGGCATCCTCACACAGGCGGAAACCCACTGCGACACCGGCGCGGCCTTTGGCCAGGTGGTCATCCCCTATTGGGAGGAGGCCAAGGCCATGGTGAGGGACGCCGCCACCCATATCCCGGAGCTGGCCTTCATTGGCTGGGACGTGGCCATCACCCCGGATGGCCCCGCCATCATCGAGGGCAACGCCATCTCCGGCGCGCTGAAAGGCTATCAGATTCAAATGGCATTTCTCAACGGAGGCTATGGCGTAAGACAGGAATACGAGGCCATGTTTGCCCTGGCTGAGAAGGCTCTGGCGGCGGGAAAACAGAACTAAAACACGGGGAAATATAATTCTGAAATAAACAAAAAACCCCCGCCTAAGAAAAATGGGCGGGGGTATATTGGTGATACCAAGCGTTCCTGCACGGAGACAGACCGCTCTTGATCAAGCACTTGGAAAGGAGGACCCATGATTGAGCCCTATCTCAGCTTAGGCGGCAACGCCGCGGAAGCGGCCGCCTATTACGCCGGGGTTTTTGACGCCCCGGAGCCCTATGTGATGCGCTATGGCGAGATACCTCCGGGGGAAATGGAGGAGGTGCCGCCTGAAGCAGCGCAATTGGTGATGCACGCCAATGTGAAAACCTATGGGGGGGATCTCATGCTGGCTGACGCGATGCCGGGCAGCGACACCACGCCCAGCGCGGGCATGTGGATCACCCTCTCCCACACGGATCAAAACCGCCTGCGGGAGACCTTCGAGCGCCTCAGCCGCGAGGGCGAGGTGCTAAGCCCCCTTGAACCAAGCTTTTTCAGCCCTCTTTACGGCCAGCTGCGGGATAAATATGGCTTTTTCTGGATGCTGATGTCCCCGGAAGAGCCTTAAGGCGTCTGCCCTAAACCGCGGCGCTGCCCAGGAAAATCCTGGGCAGCGCTTAAGTTTTCCAATGTTTTTTTATTTCTGGACGGAACTTTCTGTTTTGCGCACCCGGGTGGAGGAAGCCACCACCGCCCGCTGGATCACGATGAACAGCAGCAGCAGCACGCCGGTGAAGATCTTGGCCCACCAGGAGTTCATGGCGCCGTTGAAGGTGATGATGGCGGGGATGGTGGCCTTTAAAAGCACACCCAAAAGGGTGCCTCCCATATACCCCACGCCGCCTGAGAGCATCACGCCGCCGATGACGCAGGAGGAGATCACGTCCAGCTCAGCGCCCGAAAGGGCCAGGTTCCAGCCGGATTTCACATACAGCACATAGGCGATGCCCGCCAGCACCGAGCAGAGGCCGTTAAAGCCATAGACCAGCACCTTGGTGCGCGCCACCGGCAGGCCCATCAAGGTGGCGGACTGGACGCTGCCGCCAATGGCATAAACATTGCGGCCAAAGCGGGTTTTCTGCAGGATGATGGCGCCCAGAATGATCATCAGAAGGAAGACCATGGTGTTTAAGTCAATGCTGGCCACCGGGCGGATGCGCACCCATTCCCCGGCCTCGTTGGGCCATTTCATGTAGAGCTTGATGCCCGCCAGCGCGTCGATCATCTCGTGCTTGATGGAGATGGACTCCCGGCTGATCAGGCTGGTGACGCCCCGGGCAAAGAACATGCCCGTCAGCGTGGTGATAAAGGGGGGAACGTTTAAGTATTGGATGCAGGCCCCCATCAAGAGGCCCAGCCCCACGCCCACCACCAGGGAGAAGGCGATGCACACCAGGGGGTGAAGCCCCATCACCGTGGTGCCATAGGCGATGATCATGCCGGTTAAGGAGGCCACCGCCCCCACGGACAGGTCGATCCCCCCGGTGATCAGCACCATGGTCATCCCCACGGCGGAGATGCCGATGTAGGCGTTGTCGCTGAACAAAAGCAGGAAGGTACGAAGGGAGGTGAAGCCGATGCCCCCGTACATGATGGCGCCAAACAGGTAAATCAACAGGAAGATCCCCAGGGTGGCGTAGACCATCAGGTAGTTGGGCTTAAACAGGCGCTTTAGGGGACTGGTTCTGATCTCAGGCATGCAGCTCACCTCCCATGTTCATGTGTCTGCGCTCCCGGCGCCGGGCGATGGCCCGGCGCACCGGCTCTGACTGCAGGACGATGACCCCCGCGATGATCAGCGCCTTAAAGGCCATGATGGCCTCGGACACAATGCCGAAGTAGAGCACCAGCGTGGTGATGGTGCGGATGATGATGGAGCCCACCATCGTGCCCACCAGGGTGAACTTCCCGCCGGTCATGCTGGTGCCCCCGATGACCACCGCCAGGATGGCGTCCATCTCATAGCCAAGGCCCGCGTTGTTGGAGTCGTTTGAGCTGATGCGGCTGGCGTAGATAAGGCCGGAGACGCCGGAGAGCAGCCCGGTGATGATGTAGGCGATCATGATGATCACCCCGCTGCGCAGGCCGGAGACCCGGCTGGCGTTGGGGTTGATGCCCACCGCCTCCACGAACATGCCGTATGAGGTTTTGCGCACAAAGAGGATCATGATCAGCACCACCACCAGGGTGATGATAATGGGAAAGGGGATGCCCAGCACGCTGCCGTTGCCGATGAACTTAAAAGGGCTGTACTGGGTGGTGAACTGCTTGCCGTTGGTGACGATCTGGGCGATGCCCCGCCCCGCCACCATCAGAATCAGGGTGGCGATGATGGGTTGTATCTTAAGCTTCGCAATCAGCGAGCCGTTAAAAAGGCCCATGAGGGTGCACACCGCCAGGGGAACGGCCAGCGCATAGAAAAAGGGCTTGACGGTGTAGTCTCCGGGGGTGGTGTACTCCAGCACGTCCCAGCGCAGGAACTTCAGCGCGATGGCCCCGGATACCGCCACCAGGGCGCCCACGGAGATGTCCGTGCCCCCCAGGGCGATCACCAGGGTCATCCCCATGGCGATGATGGTGATTTCCGCCGCCCGGTTTAAGATATCCACGGGGGTGCCGTAGAGCACCCGGCTGCCGTCGCTCAGGGTGCGCAGCTGGATGTTGAGAAAATCCGGACGGATGATAAAGCCCACCAGCAGGATGAGGATTTCCGCCACCACCGCCCAGAACAGCTTGGAGCGGAGCATGGTCTCCCATTTAAGCCCGCGTTTCATTTGACCGCCTCCTCCGTCTCTTCATTGGCGATGATCGCCAGGATGTCCGCCTGCTGGGAGTTTTCCCCGTCCAGCTCCGCCGCTTTTTTGAGATCCCGCATCACGATGATGCGGTTGGCGCAGCGGATGATCTCGTCCAATTCGGAGCTGATGAAGATGATGCCCATGCCCTGGCCGCACATCTCCAGCATCAGCCGCTGGATTTCCGCCTTGGCGCCCACGTCGATGCCCCGGGTGGGCTCGTCCAAAATCAGCAGATCCGGCTGGGTGGCCATCCAGCGGGCCAGGATCACCTTTTGCTGGTTGCCGCCGGAGAGCTCGCCCACCTTCTTCTCCGCGTCCGGGGTCTGGATGGAGAGGAGCTTGATGTAGCGCTCCGCCAGCTCCTGCTGCTCCTGGGGCTTCATGGGATGCATAAAGCCCTTGAGGGCCTGCACCGCCAGGGCGATGTTCTCCCGGATGGACAGGTCGGCCACGATGCCGTCCCGCTTGCGGTCCTCCGGGCAAAAGGCCATCTTGCGGCGGATGGCGTCCAGGGGCGAGCTGGCCTCCATCTTTTCCCCGTTCATGTGAATGCTGCCCTGTTGCGGCTTCTCCACGCCAAAGAGCATCTCCGCCGTCTCCGTGCGCCCGGAGCCCAAGAGGCCCGCAAAGCCCACCAGCTCCCCCTCTTTGACATGCAGCGAGATATCCTCCACCTTCCCGGGGATGCCGATGCCCCGGGCCTCAAGCACCACAGGCGCGTCCTGTTTCTGGGGCGCTTTTTTCAGGTCGTAGATGACGTTCATATCCTTGCCGATCATGTGGGTGACCAGTTCCAGCTTGTTGATGTCCGTTACCTGGTATTCGCCCACCAATTTGCCGTTGCGCAGCACGGTGATCCGGTCCGCGATCTCAAAGACCTGGTTTAGGAAGTGGGTGATGAAGATGATTCCCAGCCCCTGGGCCTTCAGGTCGTTCATCACCTCAAAGAGGCGCTGCACCTCGTGCTCGTCCAGGGAGGAGGTGGGCTCATCCAGAATCAGCACCCGGGCGTTGATGTCCACGGCCCGGGCGATGGACACCATCTGCTGAACGGCGATGGAGTAGGTGGTCAAGGGCAGGGTGACGTCGATATCCACCCCCATGCGGGCCATCAGCTCCCGGCTTCTTTGGTTGATGGTTTTCCAGTCGATCTGGCCCCGCTTCATCGGCTGGCGGCCGATGAAGATGTTCTCCGCCACCGTCAGGTTGGGGCAGAGGTTGATCTCCTGATAGACGGTGGAGATGCCCAGCTGCTGGGCTTCCTGGGGGGAGGCGGGGTGGATTTTTTTCCCTTCCAGAAGGATGGTGCCCGCGTCCATGCGGTGGACGCCCGTGAGGCATTTGATCAGGGTGGACTTGCCGGCGCCGTTTTCCCCAAGCAGGGCATGCACCTCACCAGCGCGCAGGCTGAAATCCACCTGGTCCAGCGCCTTGACCCCTGGGAAGGCCATGTCCACGCCCTTCATTTCCAATATTACGCCGTTCAATCGCTTCACCCCCTGAATTGTTAAAGGGACGGATGAGGGCTGGCCCTCATCCGTCCGGCCTATTGGTGCCTGTGTCCCGCGCCCAAATCAGTAGAGGCGCTCGTCGATCTTGTCCGCAGCCTTCTCGCTTGTCCGGCCGTCCAGGCTGTAGACGATGCCGCCTTCCGCGTCAAAGCAGCTCTCCTCGG
>ERZ764778.1336-NODE-1336-length-25518-cov-72.782979_pt1 | contig 25518 bp, 20 predicted proteins | sample MGYA00374951_ERZ764778 | MGnify/ENA primary metagenome ERZ764778 (study PRJEB28918, sample SAMN05720193) | bioreactor metagenome | isolation source: Anaerobic biogas reactor | place: USA:Washington, USA | collected 2015-08-08 ...
GCGGCTTCCAAGACGGTCACCCTGAACTTCAGTAAACCCGTCTGGTGGGAATCGCCTCTGCGTGATGGCCCAAGTAATGCTATTGTAGTCCGGGTCGGTGGGGACACCCGTGTGGCCACAGAGATCGGACCACGTAATTACGAGGATGCATCGAATCTACTTGATGTGACGTTCTCCGGCCCGGTTATCGGCGATGGCCAGACGGTTTACGTAGAGATAACAGGATGTGGAGCGCAGAAGATCAAGGAGACCAGCTCGGAAAACAACACAATGAGCGGATGGGATTCGGCCTCGATAAGATACGTCCTCCCCCCGACGTTCTGTGAGCAGGATCCGATCCAGTTCAAGCCCGAGTGTGGCGGAACCAACATCGAACTGCACTTCGATAAGTATGTCAGCTGGGAGAACACCCTCAACGACACCCATATCACCGTAACGGTCGATGGAGAACCGGTTGAGTTCGCTGATGTCGCTCCGAATTGGTGGTCGCAGCAGATGATGACCCTGGTGTTATCCAAACCTATCACTGAGGATGGACAGGAAGTCATCATCACGATCACTGAGCTGGGAGCTGCCGAGATCAAGGAGACGACCCAATATGTTCCGATGGCCGGCAAAGCATCAGTGAAGGCGATCTACGCCGCACCGCCGGAGTTTGAGAAGATCCTGGTAACGGATGCAGAGATGGGCAATGTCACGCTCTACTTCAGCAAGCCCGTCTTTGCTAAGGAGACATTATACAAGAACTCTGATATTAAGGCGATGATCAACGGAGAATACCGGGACATTGCCGCCATTACGCCTGCCTACTCCAGCGAAGACGCAGCAGACACGATGGTTGTAAAACTTGCCGGTGCGATGGTCACAGAAGGGCAGGTAGTGGAGATCTCGATCACCGCTTCGGGTGCTGGAAAGATCAGAGAGACAGTCGGCGAAGTGCAGATGCTCGGCGGCAACACGCGAAGCGTGACCCATACCGCGGAGACTGCGCCGGTGTTCGTCAAGGCGTGGACAAACGAGTTTGGTAACGCCATCATCGTCGAGTTCGACAGGGACATGGCCGGCACCGACCAGTGGGACCGGTTCAAGTTCGTGGTGAACGACGGCGAAGAGAAGAACTTCGTCGAGTGGAACTGCGGAGTAGATGGCGACAACAAGAAGAGGATCGTCCTTGGTATCGTTGAAGATGACACCATCAGAGCCGGCGACACCGTCAACCTCACCTACACCCCGGGCAGCGTTGCGGCTGAAGACGGCGGACTCCTCGCAGCCTTCGACGAGCGTATCGAGAACAAGAAGCGCCCAATCCTGACCGAGATCACCATCACGAAGGTTGCGGGCGATGGAAACGAGATTGAACTCCTGTTCGACGAACCGGTCTCCTGGAGCCAGGTGCTCAAGGGCGGTGTCGACATAACGGCGACGGTCGCAGGCGGTGCCCGCGAGGTCGTCGATATCGAGAACCGTAGTGTGGAGAATGCAAGCGACGTGCTCACCGTGACCGTGAAGGGAGCGGAGATCACTGAAGGTCAGTCCGTTGCCATAACCGTCACGAAGAGCGGTGCCGACAAGATCACCTGCGAAGGCAAAGCATTGATCGAGTGCACCACCTCCACGCAGTACAAGGTGTACCACGGCGCCCCGTACATCACGGACCTGATAGTTTTCGACCACGTTGAAAAACAGGTCGTCCTGATCTTCTCGCAACCGGTGGTGTGGGATGAACTCGTCAACGGGACACACATCACCGTAGAGGTCGACGGGGAGACCCGGAGGGTCTACAAGGTTGGAGAAGATGCCGGGTATGGGATGTTTATCGGATTTGATGGGGATATCCTCAAAGTCGGCCAGAAGATCGTCGTGACGATCACCGAAGAAGGAGCTGAAGCCATATCATTGTATGATGGTACGCCACTGGCTCCGCCGTACGTGACTGAGACGACATACACAAAGACCGACGGCCCGGTCATCGAGACGGTCGAGACGAACGAGTACGGCAACCTGGTGTACATCATCTTCGACAAGGCCCTGGAGAGTTGTTCTCCCTATGGGTTCGAGATGTACGTCGATGGCGGATGGAGCCCGGTAAGGTTCCAGGATGCCTGGCTTGAGAACGACGGCAGGACGCTCGTACTCGAGGCCAATAACGGTTATTATGAATGGACACAGGTGATCAAGCAGGACAACGAACTTGCCATCTCGTATTCAGGGTTTATCTACTCCGAAGATGGAGGTATACTTACCCAATTCGAGAAGCACCCCGTTGAGAACAAGGTCACGAAAGCCTTCGACCAGATCCAACCTCTGAACGACGGCTGGACCCTCGTCTCCACAGGCCGGTGGGTCGACTCGACCGCTTCGGAGTTTGTGAACGCTGACCTCGTATACAAGTACGATGCAGCAACCGGCACCTTCTCCTCAGCGACCGTGAGCGACGTCAAACCCGTCGAGGCGCTCTATGTCAAGAGCACCGGACCCGGCTGGTTTGCAGCAAACTTCGCCGACTTCCAGCCGCTCAGCACAAAAACGCTCTACGCGGGCTGGAACCTGATCAGTGTCGGAACCAACGATGATGCCAAGGCACTCCTCTCGCCGCTCCGGTACATCCAGGTCGGACAGGTGGAGGGAGCGGGTATCACGACACTCGTCAGCCAGGGCGCACTCAACAGAATGACCGGAGACTGGTATCTCCCGACCCTGACATATGAGGACTGGGAAGAACTGGAATACCAGGGGATGATGAGCCCGTTCGACGGCTACTGGATCTACATGAACGGGGGCAAGGACTTCGGTGTACTCCCCGGTGAATGGGGCGACATTCCCCACCAAGTCTGAAACGGGCGGCTCCTCCGCCCCATTTTATTTCAAGGGAGTGTGAACAGATGAGACTATCACCATTTATCATCGCAGCCTTGCTGGTTCTGGCCGTCTCCGCGGCAACCCCTGCTGCCATGGCCTTCCCCGTCCTTCCCCACGCGTTCTGCGGCGATGTCGAGGTGAACGGGGTTTCTGCACCGGACGGGACACCCGTCTCGGCCATGGTCAGCGAAGGCACGCTCAACCCCGGGGAGCAAAACCCCGTCCTGACGGTCGGGGGGAGTTACGGCAAGGGAGACGCCCTTCCCCTCCTTGTCCAGGGGACTGACATCCCTGATGGGGCAATTGTCAGTTTTTACGTATTCGGTGTCAAGACAGACCAGACAGCAATTTTCAGGGCTGGCGGGGGACCGACAGTCGTTAACCTCTCGATCATCTGGGAACCTGTCCCGCCGGAGATCACCTCGGTGACCTACAACCCGGATGCAAACACAGGCCACCGCGAACTCTTCGCGTGCGAACCAAACACCATCCAGGTGAACGTGAGCAACAACTTCAGCCTCCCCGCAGAGGACCTGAATGTCAGGCTCCGTATCGGAACGACGTATGATCAGTCCATCTCTGTCCCGGAGATTCTGCCGTTTGAGTATGCCCTCGTAAACTTCACCGGGTATACGCCAGATGCCGCAGGGAATGTCGAGGTCATCGCCACGCTTGACAACGGCACAGAGATCCAGGAGTACAAAGAAACCGCCATCATCTACTACAACGGCTACAAGGGCAAACGCTGGACAGGCGGGGTCGACCTTCTGACTTCCGTGACCCATACCGGCCGCATTAACGCTGTTTACTCGACCGGCGATGCCGCATACGCCGGCAATGGCTGGACCGACGAGACAGTCAGGTGGACGGCAGAGAACCTCACCATACCGGCGGGGGCGACAATCCAGTCAGCCACGCTCTACCAGGGATATACCTGGAACAAGATGGGGACCGAACCTGCACCACAGATGATCCTCAATAATGTGGCCATTTCGCCGTCAGCAACCTATACCGACAGGAAAGGGTATGGCGGATACAACTACCCCGGCGGGCTTCTTGTCTATGACGTGACCGGCAGTTTCTGCTCTTCCGGAAACACGCTCTGCATCATCGCTGAGGACGGTGCTGACTACGCGATCTACGGAAGTTACCTGATCGTCGTCTATGAACATTCCGGGGAGTCCGAGAAGGCAATCCGGGTGAACAACGGGTATGACATCCTCCAGTCAAACCCTGGCTACTGTACAGACGACGCAGAAGCAACTGCATACGCACCGTTTACCGGATTAGATCCCGAACAGGTGAGTGATGCAACCGCAGTGGCCGTCATCAACGGTCGCCCGGTTGAAGGAAAAAGCGCTTTCCTCTTCAATGGAAAGGAATACCCCGGTTTCTGGGCAGCACACGAGAAAAATCTGGATCCACAGGTCAGCTTCTCTGTCTACAACGTGGCTGATGTGTTGAGAGATGGAGAGAACGAAGCGGGTATACGAAGCGTTCGTTCCGGGGCATCCGGCGACTCGATTCAGGCCGTCAGCGTGATACTGATCGCCGAACTGGTCACCATCCCACCAGCACCGGTCGCCAACTTCACCGCGGCACCCACGAACGGGGTAACGCCCCTCACCGTTCAGTTCACCGACCATTCGACCGATGCAACGTCGCTGCTCTGGGAGTTTGGTGACGGTGCAACCTCGACTGAGCAGAATCCGGTCCACACGTTTGCGGCCCGGACATCCGGAAGAAACCACTTCACCGTCTCTCTCACGGCAACGAACATGGCCGGCTCCGACATACTGGTCAGGAGAGACTACGTCGCGGTCGATCCGCCGAAGAAGACGGAAGACATCACTAACAAGATCAACCAGACGACAAGAGAGGCAAACGAGACGATCACCCTCACCTATGAGGGGAGCGCCAGTGTCACCGTCCCTGAAGGAACGGTTGCTCTGGTGAACAATCAGCCGATTTCAAACCTCTCCATCAGCCTTGCTCCAATCAGCACCGTTCCCGAGCCGCCGGTGGGCGCGATGATTGCTACAGGAGACAAAGTGTTCGTCTTTGAACCGGAAGGAGCGACGTTCAACCCGGCAATCCCGGTGACCGTCACCTTCACAGCTGAAGAATGGGCACTCCTCTATGGAGAGGGGAATGACACCCTGTTGCGGCGCTTCGACACGACCCTGAACGCCTGGGAACCCCTTGCAAATCAGACCGTCGATGAAGAAGCACGCACCATCACCGGATGGACGACGAAGTTCAGCACCTTTGCCCCGATCACCATCGCCAGGCCGGTCGCTAACTTCACCGCAGCACCCACATCCGGGAACCAACCGGTAACGGTACAATTCGCCGATCACTCAACGAACGCACCGACATCGTGGCTCTGGAACTTTGGTGACGGTGCAACCTCGGCCGAGCAGAATCCGATCCACACGTATGGTACTGTCGGAACCTATACTGTCAACCTGACAGTAACAAATGCTGCCGGTTCCGATACAAAGACCCGCGCAAACTACATCACCGTTAGCCAGGGCGGCGGCGGTGGAGGCGGCGGAGGAGGCGGCGGAGGCAGCGCCCTCCCGACAGAAAAGACGGTCGGGTCCGCTTCACTCCAGACCAGCTCGGCCGGCCAGCTCCTGATGTCATACATCGTGGAATCGGCGTCAAAAGAGGCGAAACTCTCCCTCGGCAAGGGCGTGTACGCACTCGATAAGGACGGAAAGCCGCTTGGAAAAATCTCAATCGACGATCTTGCCGCGGCCAGCGTCCCGGCAGTCCCTTCCGGCGCGACCTTCTCGTTTGCCGGACACGCGGTGACCTGCTCACCCGCGGGTGCGACGTTCTCGCCGTCTGCGAGACTGGCATTTGAATTTACCGAGGTGCAGTGGAACGCGATCATGGCAGAAGCAGATCAAGACACGTCCCGTATTACCGTGAAATGGTACAACCCGATTTCAAAGGCATGGGAGAACGTCCCGGCATCGGTGAACAAAGATGCGCGGACAGTTTCTGCGACGATCAAACATTTCAGCATCTTTGGTGTCTTCATCGACTCCAAAGCATCTGTTGCAACTCCGGTCGACACAACGCCCACTGCAACAACACCCGGGGGGGCAGCAGCAGCACCAGCAACGCCGACAACACCGGCAACGCCTGCGCCAACCGGGGAGTTCCCCTGGACGTACGTGATCATCGGTGCCATCGTCATCCTCCTGATCGCAGGTGGAGCGTACTACTACACTAAAAAACCCTAAAACCCTTTTTTCCCGATGAACCCGGTGTATCATGACAATTGTGCTAAAATTCCATGATTCGCCTGATTTCCAGGGAAAAAGATTAATCGGAGTGTGAATTGAATGCAGATATCACGATTCAACATCGTCGCCCTGCTGATCCTTACGATGGCAGCGCTTGTTTCAGCCGTTTCGGCAATCCCCGTTCTACCCCATGCCTTCAGTGGCGACGTCGTGGTGAACGGGGTGCCCGCACCCGACGGGACAACAATTTCAGCCACGGTCAGCGAAGGCACGCTCAGCCCCGGGGAGCAAAACCCCGTCCTGACAGTCGGGGGGAGTTACGGCAAGGGAGACACCCTTCCCCTCCTTGTCCAGGGAGAGATCCCGGATGGGGCGACCATCACCTTCCATGTCAATGGCGTTTCCACCGGCACGACCGCGGTCTTTGAAACAGGAGGTGGTCCCACTGTTGTCCACCTCTCGGTTGTGACCGGTGCAACCCCGCTTCCGACCCGGACCCCTGCCCAGGTGAGTTCGGGCGGTGGCGGTGATGACGCCACCACGGCACCAACGGAGGTTCCGAAGGGGACGGTTACCCCTGAAGCGACCGAACCGGGAGATGAGTCCGCGATACGCGAAACACCGGCATCTCCTGCCGCAACAACACCTGTTACGGCAGGAACATCTCCTGAACGGACACAAGCGGCAGCTCAGACCACAGTACCCAGGGAGACCCCGCTCGTCTATGCACCCATTGCATCGATAGCAGGCGGGATACTCATATTCGCGTGGACGAGGCGGCAGTGAGACCATCCATTTTTTCCTGACGGTTCGGCTGTGCAAAGAGGCTTTCCCGCCCTACCCACCTCCCCGATGGAGAATATGCATCTGGTATGATGTGATTGACATGATACGAAGAAAAGCAGTTGTTCTTGCTACACTCTGTGTGTTGATGACACTGGTATCATCGGCAGCAGCAACGGAAGGGTACCCGGCCGGTGATCTTTATACCCCGATACTACAATGGGGATCAGAGGGGTCCGGCAACGGGCAATTCGTCTCCCCATCCGGGATCGCACTGGACGGATCCGGTAACGTCTATGTCACCGACAGAGGCAACAACCGCCTCCAGGTCTTTACCGGGACCGGGGAGTTTGTGAGAGCCTGGGGGGTGGAAGGAACCGGTAACGGAGAATTCCGTGGGCCCCGAGGTGTTGTGGTGGACAGAGATAACTTTGTTTATGTGGTGGATAACCGGAATAACCGCATACAAAAGTTCACAAGCACGGGTAGTTACAGCGGGGAATGGGGAGATAGCGGTAGCGGTGAGGGGGAGTTCGGCGGCCCACATAGTATTGCAGTGGACAGATCCGGCATCGTCTATGTCGTCGATACGGGAAATAACCGTGTGCAGGCCTTCACAAACACCGGCAGTTTCACCAGGGCATGGGGGAGCATGGGCACAAGCAACGGGCAGTTTCAGTTCCCGCTCAGCATTGCAGTTGACGATGACGGCGATATCTATGTCGCGGATTCGAGCAATTTTCGGATCCAGAAGTTCAATACCACCGGTGGTTTCCTGATGAAGTGGACGATCTCCGGCGAGGGTATACAACACCCTTATGGCATCGCTGTAGATGAGAGAAACGTCTATCTTGCAGATTATGATAACGATCAGATCAGGATCTTTGGCAGTAGCGGAGAACCTCCAAAAAAATGGGGTTCATCCGGCTCCGGCATCGGAGAGTTCAACAGACCTTCAGGCATCGCGGTTGATGCCGCCGGGAACGTCTATGTGGTAGACGAACAGAACCACCGGATCCAGAAATTCGCACCAGTTGCCCTGGCTGCAGACTTCTCAGCGGATAAAAAGGGTGGTGCCGCCCCGCTTACAGTAACGTTCAACGACACCTCAACCGGTGGTCCGACCTCTTGGTCGTGGACCTTCGGGGACGGCGGTACCAGCGACCAGCAGCACCCGACCCACACCTACACGGCGGCGGGCACCTACACCGTGAACCTCACGGTTAGCAACAGTGACAGCTCCGACACCCTCTCGAGACCGGGCTACATCACCGTCACCCGCGTCAAGGGCGACTTCGACGGCGACGGCATCGTCAACATCGGTGATGTTGCAAAGGTGGCCTACATGGTCGTCGGGAAGACCCCGGCCGACCCTGACGCCGACTTCAACGAGAACGATGCGGTCGATATCGGCGACGCGGCGAAGATCGCCTACCACTTCGTCGGGAAGATAGGGGAACTCTAACCCCTGATCCACCCCGACCGGATCTCCCCCTCAAAAACAGACACGTCTGCGTATCGGGGAGGAACGGTGCGGATCCCGGAGTGAACGCTCAGAGAAACTTCCGGAAGAAACGCATTCAAAGATCTGATGGCCAGCAAACCGCCGGCGAAAGAAAAAAGGTTTAGCCGAAGAGGGCGCCGAGACCGGCCATGCCGCTCTCTTCTTCCTCTTCCTTCTTGGACTCTTCTTCCGCCTCTTCCTCGGCCGCGGGCGCGGCGGCGGCAGGGGCGGCGGCTGCCACAGGTGCGGCGGCGACCGGAGCGACGGCGGCCTTGCTGATGGCCTCCTCGATGTTCACGTCCTCGAGTGCGGCGACGAGCGCCTTCACGCGGGCATCCTGGACGGCGATGCCGGCCGACTTCAGGACAGCGGTCACATTCTCTTCAGTTACGTCCTTGCCTGCGTTGTGCAGGAGCAGTGCAGCGTAGATATACTCCATAGTTCATTCACCTTTTAAATAATATTAGCCGAAGAGGGCGCCGAGACCGGCCATGCCGCTCTCTTCCTCCTCCTCCTTCTTCTCCTCTTCCGTCTCCTCTTCCTCGGGCTTTGCCTCGACGGCTGCCGGGGCTGCAGCGGGTGCCGCGGCAGTCGCAGCCGAGGCCGCCTTCAGGGTCGCCTCATCGAGCTCGAAACCGTGGTCCTGCGCCGCAAGCGCAACGACCAGCATCTCGCGCTGTGCCCGCCCGATGATCAGGTCGGCGATATCCTTCTCGTAGATAGGCGCCTCGACACCCACGCTCCGGGCTTCGCGCACCGCCCTGCCGATGATCGCGCCGATCGTCGTCGGGGTCGGAATAGCCGCATTCACCGAGAGGTTGAACGCCTGCCGGGCAGCAAGTGCGATGTTGTTCGCGTAGGCCTCCTGGTCGATGGCGAGAAGGTCCGGCGTGAAGATGGTGTTACGGTAGTAGGCAGCCTGCAGGACGAGACCGACGTCCATCGGCTTGATACCGAGCTTCACGAGGGCATCGGCAACCTTCTTGCTGATGACCTCGCCCTTCTTCACGACCGTCTTCGTCTCCCGGATCTTGACCTTGCCGCCCTCGATGGCTGCAGGAATACCCACCTGCTGGAGCTCGCCCACGATGGGGCCGGGCTTGAAGCTGGTCGGGCCCTTCGGAACGACGAGATCCTCAGGAGCGGTCTCGCCGGGCTTTGCCGCCATCTTGGTCTTTGTCTTCTCAAGCAGCTTGAAGAGCTTGAACGGGTTCTCGTTCGTGAAGATCAGGGCGCTCTGGCCTTCGGCATGCTCCTTCAGCCCCTCGACGTCGCCGCCGAGTTCGGTGAATGCATGCTCGATGAGCGTGTTCCTGGCCATCTTCACCGTCGCCGTGCCGCGGAGGTTCCGCCGGATCTGCTGGACCTGCGAGGCAGGAATGCCGTACATATCCACGACGCCGACGAGCGTATGCTCTGCAACACCGCGCTTGATCGCCTCGACCTCTTCCTTCTTCCACCGGGGCAGGTGATGCGTGTAAAGCGCCATCAGATCACCCTCACAGCCGGCCCCATGGTCGTCTTCACGTAGACCGAGTGGATGTTCAGCGCCCCGCCTTCGAGGACCGACTCGACCCTCCGGAGGACTGCATCGATGTTCTCGGCGATCTTTGCCGGGTCCATCCCGGCAGAACCGACCTTTGCGTGGAAGACCTTCTTGTCCTTCGTCCGGATCTTCACGGAGCTCCGGAGACGCTGGACGATGGGCCGGATATCCATGCCCTGCGGGACCGGCATCGGCATCCGTCCGCGCGGGCCGAGCCTGACACCGAGATAGCGGCCGACGAGAGGCATCATGGCCGTCTCGGCAAGGAAGAACCGGTACTCCTCCGCCACTTTGCGCGCCTCCCGGGGTGCGCCCCCGAGCCGCTCGATCTCCTCAGGTCCGATGATAAGGTCCACACCCACGTCCTTTGCCTGGGTGGTGATGTCGCCCTTCCCGAGAACCGCGATCTTGACGTTGTCAAAACCGTTCGGGAGGAGAATCGTCTCATCGATACGATTCTTGGGCTGGGACATATCGATATTCCTGAGGTTGACGGTGATATCCACGCTCTCCTTGAACTTCCGCTCCGGAGCTCTATCCAGTGCCGTCTTCACGGCTTTCTGTATACTGGTTTTATCAACCATCCTTTGCCTCCATAGTACACGACCTCATGATCTTCTATGGTTGTCTGACATCTATGCGACGAGTACACTGTCGTATGTTCCGTCGTTGATGGCCCGGATCACGTCGCGGGGCTTCTGGCCCTCGACGGTGACGCCGACGCTCACGCACGTCCCGAGAACCTCTTTGACCGCGGATTTCAGGTCGTAAGAGAGCATGCCATCAAACTTCATACGGGCGATACGGACAGCGGCCTCCAGCGGCAGATCTCCTGCCACCTGAGTGCCCGGCTCTGCGGAACCCTTCGCGATACCGGCCTCCTTCATGACGAGGGCCGTCGTGGGCGGAATGCCCACCTCAATCGTGAAGTTCCTCTTATCGTCGACCGTGACCGTCACCGGCACCTGCATGCCGTTGAAGTCGGCCGTCTTTTTGTTGATCTCGTCGACGACAGCCTTCACGTTGATACCGAGAGGTCCGAGTGCAGGTCCAAGAGGCGGACCTGCCGTAGCCTTGCCGCCGGGCACCAATACCTCGACCGTTTCTGCCATACAAATTCACCAGCTTATTCCTCAGGGGAATAGTTGCCTGGGTTATCTAAGGTCGGCATAAGGGGATTTAAAGATATAGTGCCGGGCAACTCCGCTGCCGTTGACCGGGGGGATCGCGTCGCCGGTAGGATGGGGACGCGCAAACGAACCGAAAAAGGAGGGGGGAGATACCCTTTCAGCGGGAGTCTTCTATCCGTTCCACGACGCGGACGGAGTCGCCGCGGACCGTGATCGGGATGGGGACCATGCTCTCGTAGAGCTCGACCGTGATCTCTTCCTTCCCGGAATCGATCCTCTTCACGACCGCCTTCTCGCCTTTGAAGGGACCCGCGATGATCTCGACGATGGTGCCCTCGGTGATGCCGCTGACCACCGGTTTGGGTGCCAGGAAATGCGCGACCTCCGAGAGAGCGGTCGAACCCTGGACCACCGCGCGCGCGTGCGGGATCAGTTCCACCAGCTGCTCTATCCGGGCGATGGAATCAGGGCTCTCCACAAGGACGTAGCCTTTGAGCTCGTCAGGGACCATGACGGCCGTCACGTGGATATCTTTTTGCTCCCGGGTCACCTTCTCGATGTTGTCGGCTACCGTCCGCTCCTGCTTTGCGGTCGTCTTTATCGCATACACTCTGTTGACGCTCTCAGCCATATCCATCATCTGGGCAGTACCAGCAGGATCTCGTATATGATAAAACCGACAAGGCCGATGAGCATGATGCCGGCCGCCGCCACGATCGCGATCTTCGAGAACTCATCGCGGGTCGGCGTCCGCGCCAGTTTCAGCACCCGCCAGTACTTCTTGAAGAGCTCCTCTTCGATCTTGAACGACGTTACTTCCTCAAACTTCTCTTTATAGTCCATCATAACCGGCTCACTTCAGGAAGTCAATCTCAAACTGCTTCATCGTGCGTGGCATACTCTTCTCGTTTCTCCCATATATTTGTGGTGACCGGACACCCGTGATAACGAGGAGCGTCCGCATCCGGCCCTGCATATCGGGATCGACCTGAGCGCCCCATATGATGCGGGCATCCGGGTCGATGCGGTCGTAGACCTCCTGGATGACGCCTTCAGCCTCGTACATGGTCATGTCCGGCCCGCCGACAACGTTGACGAGAGCAGCGGTCGCCCCGGATATGTCCACGTCGAGCAGCGGAGAGCGCAGCGCCTTCTTGACCGAATCGACGGCTTTGTCCTCGCTGTCGCTCTCGCCCATACCGATCATCGCGACGCCGCCCCGCTCCATGACGGTCCGGACATCGGCAAAGTCGAGGTTCACGAGGCCGGGCATCGTGATCAGCTCGGTGATGCCCTTGACCGCACGCATCAGCACCTCGTCGGAGACCTTGAAGGCGGCGTGGAGGGGGAGGCGGGGCACGACCTCGAGCAGGCGATCGTTTGGGACGACGATGACGGTATCCGCCACCTCGCGGAGCCGCTCAAGGCCCGCCTCGGCGTTCTGCGCCCGGATGGCGCCTTCCGCCGTGAACGGCAGGGTGACCACGGCGATGGTCAGGGCTCCCTCTTCCCGGGCAGCCTTCGCGACCACCGGGGCGGAGCCCGTGCCGGTGCCCCCCCCAAGGCCGGTGGTGATGAAGACCATGTCGCACCCCTCGACGGCCCGCTTGATGTCGTCCTCGTTCTCGAGGGCCGCCTCCTCGCCGACCTGGGGGATCGAACCCGCGCCAAGGCCCCGCGTCCTCTGCCTTCCGATCAGGATCCGGGTCTCTGCATGAGTCCGGATGAGGTGCTGGGCATCGGTGTTGAGGGCGATCAGGCGCGCCCCGTTGATACCCTCCTCCGACATCCGGGTGATGGTGTTCGAACCGCCGCCTCCGCACCCGACGACCGCAATCTCCGTCCGGAGTTCCATGAGGACGTCTTCGATATCTTTGTCGACTCCCGTGGGCTCAGCAAAACGCTGCTCCTCTCGTGCCCGTGAAAGTGCCTCTTCTACGATGGATTTCATATGTATCTCTCCAATCCCGGGATGTGTATCCTCTTTATACTGGTTGCCTGTACTGCATCGGGCGTAACCGTTTGTCCTCCGATCTCAACCGCCTTCCCGCCGGCAAGCATGGCAAAGAGCGGCCCCCGTGGAACCCCGAGCCTACGCGCCTTCTCAGGGTCGAACCGCACCTTCCGGAGGACGAGGTGATCACCGTCGATAACAGCGTCTTCAGAGATAAGTAAGAGTTTTACGCAGAGGGTAGTTATATCACTTGCGAGTCGGGAAGACCCGTACACAAACCCGATAAACGTCGGCAGCACCTCTGTTGAACCTTTCGATAGATGGGCGACGGGTAACCCGTCAAGGGCGGTTATAAACCCGGTTTTATCGGATTTTGCCGTCTCCTCGACGAGATCTCGGTTCACATCGACCGGCACGGGCGTTCCCTGCCCGGCAAGACCGTGGATCCGGGCGCGGGATCCGGGGGCGATCTCATCGGCAAGAGCCCGTATCCGGAGGTAGGTGGCCCATTCGAGGTCTCCGATCTCCCGGATCTCCGACTCCGTGAGGAGGGGGATACCGGCGCCGTCGAGCAGCCGCTCGACCCGGGCGGCCTCGTCGGCGGAAAGCGACTTTTTATCGATGTAGGCGGCGACGGCGCGGCTTGCCTCCCGCATCCGCCGGACAAGATCGAGATCGAGGGCGCCGATCTGCCGGGTCGGCGCGATGTGGCCGAAGGCGCCCCGGGAGGCGAGGGCGATGGCGGTCTGCCGCACGGCGTAGTGAGTCCCGCCAAACCCGATGAGGTCGATCGTCTCCTGCGGCGCCGCGGCAAGGATGCTCTCCGCCACCGCTCTCCCGGCGGCGGGGTCGGCCCACTCGGCGGCGGTGGACCCGATCTCGACGAAGAGCGAGGGTGTCGCGAGCGCCGTCGGGCCGTGGTGCGTCACCTCGTAGGAGACCCGGTAGCCCTCCGGGGCCCGGGCGGCAAGGTTCCCGAGAATGGCATGCATCCACGCAGGGGCCGCCGGCGCAAGCGCTCCGGGCTCTCCGCCAAGATCGGCGGCCTCATAGTTGCCCGTCACGTGCACGGTCAGGGCGGGCACCGGTTGCGCGCTCGCGTGGCGGGATATGAATACGATGAGGTCGGCGTCGACCTCTTCGTCGATCCGGTCCTGGTAGATCAGCCGGCCGGCGACCTCGTGAAACACGAGCTCGTGGTCATCCGCAAGCGGCCACCGCCCGCCCTCCGTAAGTAGAACCCCAAGGTGGTCACGGATGTTTACCCCCGCGGCATCTACTCTTGAGTTGATCAGCGCGATCCGCATCAGTATACGTGGGCCGGCAGCATGCTAAATGATAGTGCTTGACATGCCCTACAGTAAATCCTATCTCTTTGCAGGCAGACCATGTGAGTACTATGGATGAAGAAAAGGTGCGAAAGGCATTCGAAGACTACGGCATAACGGATGAGATCACCTGCCCCCAGGCCTTCGACATATCGGAGAAGTACAACATACCGAAGATGGATATCGCCCGGTACTGCAACCAGCGCGAACCGAGGATCAAGATCCGGAGCTGTCAGCTGGGCTGCTTCAGATGAGCCTCTTTTTATCGGTCGTCTCGGTCGGCAAGGCCGTGGAGGTGGTGCGAGGGATCGCGCCCCCGCTCGAGTCCGGGGATGTCCCGCTCGAGAACGCCCTCCACCGGGTCCTTGCGGAGGATATTCGCGCCGATATCGACATACCGGGGTTTGACCGGTCGACGGTCGACGGCTACGCGGTCATCGCGACCGATACCACGGGGGCCTCCGAGGCTATACCGGCGATGCTCTCGTGCCGGGGCCGGGTGGGAATGGGGAGCGCGGATGCCGGGAGCATAACACCCGGGTCCTGCTGTTACGTCCCCACCGGCGGCGCCCTCCCCCGCGGCGCCGATGCGGCCGTTATGATCGAGCACGCCGAGCAGATCGGGGACGACGTCCTCGTGCACCGCTCAGTGGCACCCGGCGAGAACGTGATCACCCGGGGAGAGGACTTCCGGGCGGGGACGGTCGTCCTCGAGCGGGGCCGCGCCCTTTCGCCCCGGGATATCGGCGTTGCCGCGGCGATCGGCGCCGATCGGGTCACCGTGGCGGCTGTCCCGCGGGTCGGCATCATATCCACGGGAAACGAGGTCGTCCCCGTCACCGCGACGCCGGGGCCGGGCGAGGTGCGGGATGCAAACTCCTACCTCGCCGGCGCCTTCGTGACGGAGAGGGGGTGTCGCCCGGTCTACTTCGGCATCGTCAGGGATGAGCGGGAGGCGCTCAAAGCGGCAGTCTCATCGGCGCTTGATACGTGCGACGTGGTCCTGGTATCGGGAGGCTCCTCGAAGGACGAGCGGGACAACACCGCCGCGGTCGTCGCAGACCTCGGCGAGGTGCTGGTGCACGGGGTCGCCCTCGCGCCCGGGAAGCCCACCATCATAGGGACGGCGCGGGGAAGACCGGTCATCGGGCTCCCCGGCCACCCGGCCTCGACGTTCGTCGTCCTCGTCGCCATCGTCGACCACCTGCTCGCGGCGATGCGCGGCACCGCGGTCTCCCGGCGGACCCTCTCCGCACGGCTGAAGCAGAACATACCCTCCACGCGCGGGCGGGAGGACTACGTTCGGGTCAGCGTCAGGGACGGCGAGGCCGTGCCGATCTTCGGGAAGTCCGGCCTCCTCAACACCCTGGTGCAGAGCGACGGGATCGTGCGGGTCCCGGCATCGAGCGAGGGGCTCGAGGTCGGCGAAGAGGTGGAGGTGATCCTGTGGTGAAGCGCTACCTCTCGGTCATATCGCTCGCAGAAGCCCGGGCACTCGTGGAACGCTCATTTCCGGCGATCCCGGGGGTCGTGCGGGTTCCGGTGACCGCCGGGACGGTGGGGAGGATCACCGCCGCGCCCATATTCGCCCGGTTCTCGGTCCCGGCCATCCACCTATCGGCGATGGATGGGATCGCGGTCCGGAGCGCCGAGACCCTCGGGGCAAGCGAGCAGAACCCGGTGACCCTTCCCGACGCGGCACGGGTCAACACGGGGAACATCGTCCCGGCCGGTTACGATGCGGTGGTGATGATCGAGGACGTCTGGGTCGACGGCGAGACCTATACCGTCCGAAAGCCGGTCAGCCCCTGGCAGCACATCCGCCCGGTCGGCGAGGATATCGGGGAGTCGGAGATGATCCTCTCCTCGCACCACCGGATCCGGCCACAGGACGTGGGAGCGCTCGCAAACTACGGGGTCACGGAGGTCGACGTCCTGAACGTCCGTGCCGGCCTCATCCCCACCGGGAGCGAACTCGTGCCGGCCGGGGTCATGCCGCCGCCCGGAAAGGTGGTGGAGAGCAACACCCTGATGGCCGCATCGGTCCTCGCGGAGGCGGGCGTGGAGGCGCACCGCTACCCGATCGTGCCCGACGACCCCGACCGGATCCGCGACGCCGTCCGGCGCGGCGTCGCCGAGAACGACATCCTCCTCGTCTCGGCAGGGTCGTCCGCCGGGACGCGGGACTACACCGCCGATATCGTCCGGGACCTGGGAGAGGTGCTCGCCCACGGCGTCGCCATCAAGCCCGGAAAACCGGTGATCGTCGGCCGGGTCGAGGGAAAACCGGTCATCGGCCTCCCCGGCTACCCGCTCGCGGCGGCAACGGTCCTCCGCGAGCTGGTCATGCCGCTCGTCGCCCGATACGGCCTTCCCGTCCGGGAACCCGGGCACGTCGCGGCCCGCCTGACCACAAGCCTCCAGTCGGATATCGGGACCGACGAGTTCGTCCTCCTCTCGGTGGGAAAGATCGGCGACCGCTGGGTGGCGGTGCCCCAGTCACGGGGCGCGGGCATCCAGATGAGCGCGGTGCGGGCGAACGGCTACCTCCGGATCCCGGAAGATATGGAGGGCGCCGAGGCGGGAAAGACCGTGGACGTCCGGCTCACCGTCCCGCGCGCAGAGGCGGAGGAGGCGGTGCTCGTCACCGGCAGCCACGACCCGGCCCTCGACTACCTGGCCGACCTGGTCCGGCCGCGCGGCGTCGACATCCACTCCACGCACCTCGGGAGCATGGGCGGGGTGATCGCCCTGAAGAAGGAGGAGTGCCACGCGGCCCCGATGCACCTGCTTGCTCCCGACGGCACCTACAACACCTACTACCTGGAACGCTACATGCCCGGGGCGGACCTCGCCCTCCTCTGCGTGGCAGAGCGGCAGCAGGGGGTCATATCCCGCGACGGCCTCTCGTTCGACGACCTGCCCGGCAGGACGTTCATCAACCGGCAGAAGGGGTCGGGAACGAGGATGCTCCTCGACCACACCCTTGCGGCGCGCGGCATCGACCCGGCGTCCATCCCCGGCTACGGGCGCGAGGCGACGACGCACCTTGCGGTGGCCCTCGCGGTACGGACGGGGGAGGCGGATGCGGGAATGGGGGTTTACAGCGCCGCAAAAGCGCTCGATCTCGCGTTCGTCCCGGTGGCGACGGAGCGCTACGAACTCGCGATGCACCGCGCGATGCTCGACGACCCAGGGATTGCCGCTCTCGTCGAGACCGTCTCCTCGGCTGCGTTCAAGCAGGTCCTCCGGGACCTCGGGGGCTACGAGACGGACGAGACGGGCGTCCTGCGCGGCTGACCGCCTCCTCGGGCGTCGCGCAGGCCACCACCCCCTCTATCTCCCAGGTGGCAAGGCCGTAGACCGGTTTTCCCGTCTTGAGGGCGACTGCAATCTCCGAGAGCGTGCCGTAACCTCCCCCGACGGCGATCACCGCGTCCGCCGAGTGGACGAGGACGACGTTCCTCGCGTGGCCCATGCCGGTGCGGATCGTCACGTCGACATAGGGATTCGCGTCCCCGGTGTCCGGGAGGATGCCGACGGTCGTCCCGCCGGCCTCCCGTGCACCCCTGCAGGCGGCCTCCATCACCCCGCCAAGGCCGCCGCAGCAGACAACCGCACCGATGCCGGCGATGAGGCGGCCGACGGCCCGGGCCGCCGCGTACTCCTCGCCGGAACAGTCCCCCCTCCCGACGACCGCGATCTGCATGCAGGGAGGTAGGGGGCCGGGGGTATAAAGGCTCTCGGGGGTGCGTGAGCCGCACAAATACTTTGTCCCCGGAGAACAAACGGTACACCAGAGTGTTGGATATGAGGGATATGAGGTGAAAGAAGTCACCAGCAGTTATAACCCGCGTGACATCGAAGCAGGAGTCCAGGATTACTGGACGAAAGAGAATACCTATGCACGCGTCAGGGCGTTACGAGAAGGTGGAAATGCGTTCTTTTTCGTCGACGGGCCGCCATACACCACCGGCCACATCCACCTCGGCACCGCCTGGAACAAGATCATAAAAGATACCATCCTCCGCTACCACCGGATGCGGGGCGCCGACGTCATCGAGCGGGCCGGCTACGACATGCACGGTCTCCCCATCGAGGTGAAGGTGGAGCACCAGCTTGGGTTCACCTCGAAGAAGGATATCGAGGAGTACGGCATCGCCGCATTCGTCGAGCAGTGCCGGACGTTTGCCGTGACGCACATGGGGATCATGAGCGACCAGTTCCGGCGTCTCGGCGTCTGGCTCGACTTCGACAACCCCTACCAGACCATCAAGGAAGACTACATCGAGTCCGCCTGGTGGACGCTCCAGCGTGCGGACGAGCGCGGGCTCCTCGAACGCGGCCACCGGGTCGTGAACTGGTGCCCCCGGTGCGAGACGGCGATCGCCGACTCCGAGGTGGAGTACTGGGACGAGACCGATCCCTCGATCTTCGTCAAGTTCCCGCTCAGCGGACGCGAGAACGAGTATCTCGTGATCTGGACGACGACGCCCTGGACACTGCCCGCGAACGTGGCGGTTGCGGTCAACCCCGCGTTCATCTACGCGCGGGTGAAGGCAAAGAAGGACGACGTCGAGGAGATCCTCTGGATCGCCGACGAACTCATCGAACCCGTCCTGAAGATGGGCCGCTACCAGGACTACACGGTCCTTGAGCGGGTGAGCGGGAGCGACCTTGTCGGGACGGAGTATACATCGCCGCTCGCCGGGTGCGTGCCGCACCAGGCGGAGATCCGGCACCGGGTCGTGGCGGCCGATTACGTCGCGCTCGAGAACACCGGCCTTGTCCACATCGCGCCCGGGCACGGGTGGGACGACTACCTCATCGGCATCCGGGAGGGGCTTGAGGCTTTCTGCCCGGTCGATTCCGGCGGATGCTTCACCCCGGCCGCCGGGGCGTTCGCGGATATGTACGTCCGGGACGCAAACGAGATCGTCATCGACGCGCTCGGCGGCTACCTCCTCGCCCGGCGGACGATCACCCACCGCTACGGCCACTGCTGGCGGTGCAAGACCCCCATCATATACCGGGCGACGGCGCAGTGGTTCCTGAAGGCCACCGCCATCCGCGACTCGATGCTTGAAGAGATCGCGGGGGTGAAGTGGTATCCGGACTGGGCGGGGAGCGCCCGGTTCCACGACTTCGTCAAAGAGTCGCGTGACTGGTGCATATCCCGGCAGCGCTACTGGGGTATCCCCATACCCATCTGGCACTGCGAGCACTGCGGCGAGTATACGGTCGTCGGCACCATCGCCGAACTCGAGGAGCGATCGGGCGCAAAGGTTCCCGATCCCCACCGCCCCTACGTGGACGAGGTCGTCATACCCTGCCCCTGCGGGGGAGAGATGCGCCGGGTGGAAGACATATTCGACGTCTGGTTCGACTCGGCGGTCGCCTCCTGGGCAACCCTCGGGTTCCCCCGGGAGCGCGAGGCCTTCGACCGCCTCTGGCCGGCGGACTTCATCACCGAAGGGCAGGACCAGACCCGGGGCTGGTTCTACTCCCAGCTCGGGGCAAGCAACGTGGCGTTCGCCCGCGCCCCCTACAAGAGCGTCCTGATGCACGGGTTTGCTCTCGACGCCGAAGGACGCAAGATGAGCAAGAGCTTCGGCAACGTGGTGACCCCTGAAGAGGTGGTGAACCAGTTCGGCGTCGACGTTCTTCGGTTCTACGTCCTCTGGGCGAACGCTCCCTGGGACGACCTGAAGTTCAACTGGGACGGCGTGAAGACGATCCACCGGACGCTCAACATCCTCTGGAACGTCTACCGGTTCCCGCTCCCGTACATGATACTCGATTCATTCCAGCCCGCCGCCGGGGAGGGCGAGCGGTGGGACGACTCGTTCGTCCGGTCCCACATCCGGGATATGCCCGAAGAGGACCGCTGGATCGTCTCCCGGGCCAACACGCTCATCCGGGCGATCGGGGAGGATATGCAGGAGTACCACCTTCACCGGGAGACACGGGCGCTTGCCGCCTTCATCCTCGAGGACCTCTCCCGCTGGTACGTGCAGCTCGTCCGGCCGCGGATGTGGCTCGAGGAAGACTCGCCGGAGAAACGGTATGCCTACGAGACCTTCTACTACGTCATGCGCCGCCTGATAACGCTCCTCGCGCCGTTTACCCCCTATATCGTCGAGGAGATCTACCAGAATCTCCGCCTCGCCGGGGACCCCGAGAGCGTGCATATGCTCGACTGGCCGGAAGCGGACGATCTCCTGATCGACCCGGCCCTCGAGGCCGATATGGGGGTCATCCAGTCGTTTGACGATGCTGTCGCCACCGCCCGGCAGGCCGGAAAACGGAAACTCCGCTGGCCGGTCTCCGAGACCGTTGTGGTCACCGGGAGCGACGAGGTGAAGACGGCTCTCCAGGACTTAAACGATCTTGCCCGGACCCGGGCAAACGCCCGGGCGGTCAGGGTCGTCACGGGGACGTGGGAGCGGATCCTCTGGCAGGCCGCACCGGTCATGCGGGCGATCGGCCCGGAGTTCGGGAGAGAAGGGCCGAAGGTCAAAGCGCTGATCGAGGGGGCGGACGGCACCGCCCTGAAGGCCGCCATCGAGCGGGAGGGGAAGGCCGAACTCGACGGCTACGAGATCACCGCGCGCCACGTCGCCTTCACGGAGGCCCTCCCCGCGGGCGTCTTTGCCGCGCCCATGAAGGATGCGACGGTCTACGTGGACGTCGCCCTCACACCGGCCCTCGAGGCCGAAGGGTATGCCCGCGAGGTGATCCGGCGGATCCAGGAGATGCGCCGCCAGCTCGACCTGAACGTCGACGACTACATCGTCGCCGACGTCCACGTCGCCGACGGGCGAATCGTCGCGCTCATCGGGGAGGAGGAGTGGAAGGACGAGATAGCCGGCGAGGTGCGGGCGGCGGTCCTCACCGTCCGCCACGCCGATGGAGAGAGGCCGGCCGAACCCTTTGCTCTCGAGAAGGACTGGGACGTGGAAGGCGTGCAGATGCGGATCGGCATCTCACGCGCCGATAAGCGACCGGATAAAGGCCGTCCCCTCGACCGTTGAGAAGAGGGGCGTCTCCTCCGGTTCGCGGATGCAGGTCCTCGTCGCCTCGACGCGCTCCCCCGTCAGGGGGTTATACCCCTCTTTTATGCACTCCTCCCGGTAGAGGAGCGTCCCCCGCCGCTGCCAGGCCGGCGTCGCCGCCAGGTTGACGCCGCGCTCGAACATGATCTCGTGCATCGCCTCCGACCGCATCCCCCGGAGAGCGGCGGCGGCATCGCGGGGGCTCATCCCCTCATCGACCAGCGCGCTCTGGCAGTAGGCGTTGATGTGGTTGCGCCACGCCTCGTTCTGCCGGGAGACGAGGTACTCGACCGCAAACTCCCCTGCCGCGGGTATGACCCGGGCATCGAACGCGAGGGGCTCGCGGCACCCGAGCTCGATCGTCAGCGCGCTTGCCGCAGATGCGGCGGTCACGGAGTCGATCTTCTCCACCCGCCCGGAGAAGGGGAGCGTCGAGAAGTAGAGGCTGATCTCGTCGGAGAAGGTGTAGGCAAAGAGAGGCGTAAGCCCGCTCCCCGTGAGGAGGTAGCGGCAGGCCGACCGCATGGCCGCGTGGAACCGGGGGTCAAACGGCCTTGTAAGCTCGAGCGCACGGGCAAGGCGGTGAAAGGCCCGGCCGTCGAGCCTGACAAAAAAGGGGGGGAAGATGGCGAGGCGTGAGAAGATCTCGCGATCGTTGATATCCATGATCGCCCGGCAGGCAGGATCCCGCGGTTATTCCTCTTTTGCCGGCGACCGAAAGAGCCCCGGGATATGGCGGATGATGACGATATTCCCGATGCTCTTTATGATGCGGAAGGGGATCTTCAGCCCCGACCCCTTCATCACCTCCCTGATCGCAGGGTCGAGGTTCCCGACCGCAAGGGAGTCGATCTTTTTTTGGTCCACATCGACCACGATGTCATCAACATTCCCGACAAAGATGGCCTTTTCGGTATAGACGGGGAGTTCAAACAGGTTGGTGATCTCTGTTCTCATCGGTATCCTCTGAAGGTATACTACTATAAATGATAAAAAGATACTCATTTCCCATGAATGCGTCGCTGCAGATCGGAAAACTTGCCGGGATTCCGGTCAAATTGCACTGGAGTTTCCTCCTCGTGATCCCTCTCTTTGCCTGGATCATCGGGAGCCAGATCCGGCTCACGACCGAGTTGATCGCGACCCTCTTTGGCGTTCCGATCGACGTGACGCTGATTGCGGCCGGGCTCAACCCCTATATACTCGGGAGCATCGTCGCTCTCGGCCTCTTCGTCGGCGTCTTCATCCACGAGATGGCCCACTCGCTCATCGCGAAGGCAAAAGGCATCGAGATCCACAGCATCACGCTCCTCATCCTCGGCGGCGTCTCGCAGATGGAGGAGACGATGCCGGACCCGAAGATCGAACTCCCCATGGCGCTCGCAGGCCCGATGACGAGCCTTGCGATCGGCCTCATCAGCGCCGCCCTGGTCTATGTCTTCGACGCCGCGGTCGCCGACCCGGCGGTCGCCGGGGTCCTGGTCTTCACCTTCGGCTACCTGGGCCTCTTAAACATCCTCCTCTTCGGGTTCAACCTCCTCCCGGCGTTCCCCATGGACGGGGGGCGCGTTCTCCGGGCGTGGCTTGCCCGGAGGATGCCGCTCTCCCGGGCGACCCGGATCGCCGCCGACGTCGGGAAGGGGTTTGCCGTCGTCTTCGGGATCGTCGGGCTCCTCTTCCTCAACCCCATCCTGATCATCATCGCCTTCTTCATCTACATCGGGGCAAGCCAGGAGGCCACGGTCCTCCGCTACAACATACTGCTGCAGGACATCACGGTGGCGGATGCGATGAGCAGCCCCGTCGCCACCGTGGAGCCGACACTGCCCCTCTCCCGGCTGGTGGAGATGATGTACGAGACGAAACATCTCGGCTTTCCCGTGGTCGACCGGGGGGCGCTCGTGGGGATCGTCGCCCTCGCCGACATCCATAAGATAACGCCGCAGGACCGGGAGGCCATGCAGGTGCGCGACGTCATGACCAGAAACCCGACCACGCTCCCGCCGTCGGCACCGCTCCTCGATGCCCTTAAGATCATAACGGGCAAGGATATCGGGAGGATCCCGGTCGTTTCCGACGGCGCTCTCGTGGGTATCGTCACCCGGACGGACGTGCTCCGGGTGATGGAGTTGCGGGAGGAGGACTAAAACTTCATCGCACCCTCGATACCCGTCTCCCCCACAATCTTTTGAAACTCCGCGATATTCTCAAACGGCCGGCGGGCGGCGATGGTTGCGGCCCTCTTCTTGCCGACGCCCGGTATCCACCGGAGAGCCGCGACCGGGAGGGTGTTGACCTCCACCGGGCAGGGGAGGGCCGTCACCGACCGCATCCCCCAGTCCACCACCACGGCGTCGAGCACCGTCCCCGCCGGGAGGTCGAGCGGAATCCCGGCGAGGATCGGGTACGACCCCATCTGCCGCCCAAACGACGGCCTGCCCGCTATCTCGACGACGACATCGCGAAGGACCGTCCCGATGGGGAAGACCCGGCGGAGCATCGGCTCGTCGAACTCTCTTCGGGTCCACTCCTTAAACGCGCGGAACCGGGCGTCGTGCGCACCGAGGGTGTTCTTCTCGTAGGCCGCCGTCCCCTCAAACGGCATCACCTGCCGGATGTTCACCCGCCGGACGAGGAGACCGGCATCGAGCACCCGCCGGAGGAACGCCTCGTTCGCATCGAACGTCGCCGGGGTCTCCCCCGCAAGGCCGACGACGAAGTTCAGGCCCGGGAGGAGTTCGGGGATGCCCTTCGTCCGCTTTCCCCCGACGTCGTTCATGACCTCGATCGCGCGAAAGACGTCGTCCGGCATGGCTTTGAGGTTGTTTGCCGCGACCACCGCCGGATCGGCGGTCTCCATGCCGAAGGCCGCGGTGTCGCCGGGGGTATGGCCGGCGACGATCGCCCCGAGCGCCTCCCGCGCCGCATCCTCGTGATGGGCGATGGTGCCCGGGTTGATGTTGTCGATGTGCAGGGTGGCAAGCCCGGGAGCGCTCTCCCGCACGGCCGAGAAGAGTTCGGCGAGCACCTCCGGGCGCGGTGCCGGGAACTCCCCGCCGTGGCTCTGGTAGGCGAGGAGGTCGGGTTGCCGGCCAAGCCTGAAGTGGCGGGCGCCCGCCGCGTGAAGCGCCGCCACCTCCCTCGCAATCCCCTCGATGCTCCGGTAGCGCGGGAGACCGTAGAACGGTTCGGTGCAGAAGGAGCAGCCCCCGACCGTCGCCCGGGAGCACCCGGTCGCGGTCTCGAGCTCGCACATGACGTACGGGAACGCCGGGTGCCGGGCGACGATACCGGCGCCTGCCACGGCCCAGGGATCGGTCAGGGAGTAGTCGCCTGCACCGGCAGGTTCTCCGCCCGAGAGCCAGGCGTCGAGCGCCACCGCGGGCGATCCCGAGAGCGTGGCGTCAAACCCGGCAATTGCCTGGCGGATGGCCTTCCTCCCGCCCCCGGGAGCGTAGCCGAACGCGATCGGCCCGCCTATGGCGGTGGCCGGTTCCCGGAGCAGGGTCCCGAGCTGCTGGATCTCCGTGAGGGTCGCGGGTTTCCCCCCGATGTAGGCGCCGGGCACGGTCAGCCCCGCTATCATAACGACGAGGTCGCTGTGGCCGGCGACGAGCGAGGGATCGGCACGGACCTGGTCGATGGTGACGTAGCCCGTGGTGTAACCGTGTTCGACGAGGACGCCGGCGACCTCGCGGATGTAAGGGGATATGTAGGGCGCGACGCCGAGGCACGCGGGCTCGTCGACGTAGCCGTCGATGATGAGGGCGTTAGAGGTCATACCCGATCAGGCGGAGGAGCTCTCCGGCCCAGTAGAGCTTTCCCCGCTTGACGGGATCGACGTTTTTATCGGCAAGATCGAACCCGATGATCCGGATCGATGCCGCACCGAGGTCGTCGGCGGCAAAGACCGCCCGGTCGCCGTCGGTGAACCCGCCGAAGTTGTGGATGTGGGCGAACGGCGCCGCCTGGGTGGTGGCGACGAGCGGGCCCGGGAGGCGGGGAACCCAGTGGCGGATGAGCGGCATGTTATCGCCGTGGGCATGCACGACCATCACCGTCCCCTGCCGGGAGAGGTCGACGAAGACGTCGGTCGCCC
>ERZ764778.1371-NODE-1371-length-25022-cov-15.269916_pt1 | contig 25022 bp, 25 predicted proteins | sample MGYA00374951_ERZ764778 | MGnify/ENA primary metagenome ERZ764778 (study PRJEB28918, sample SAMN05720193) | bioreactor metagenome | isolation source: Anaerobic biogas reactor | place: USA:Washington, USA | collected 2015-08-08 ...
CAGCCTCAAGTCCAGAGGACTTGGGGATGGCTTCCAGTTGCAGGCCATCCCCAAGCTGCGCTTGAGGCTGCCACTCAACTCATCGGAAGAGGGAAGAGTCTCCGTCGCTTTTCTTGCTTGGCGCATCGGCAGAGGGCCGCTATCGTGGGGCCGTCGATCGAAATCCATACACCATCAATGGGAGAACGCCCATGGTTGAGTTGGATTCAAGCCGCGCGAATGCGGACGTCATCGACGCCTTTATCGCGAGGGTTGTCAATCGCAAGCTTCGCCTGGTCCTGCCGGAGGGACGTGATGCTCGCATTGTGTTGGCTGCCCAGGAGATTCGCGCCAGACAGATCGCCGAGCCGATCCTCCTGGGGACGCGCGAGCAGATCGAAGCGGCATCGAAGGAAGCGGGGGCGTCACTCGATGGCATCGAGACGCTGGATCCCAAGGAGAGCCCGCATCTGGATGCTTATGTTGCCCAATACATGGCAGGCCGGGACGACATCGCACCGGGTGTGGCCCGGCGGATGGTTGCCAAGTCGCTCTTCCACGGCGGCATGATGGTCGCCTGCGGCGATGCGCACGCGATGGTGGCCGGTGCGGCGACAGCCACGGCGACGGTGATCCAAGCCGGGGCGCTCACCGTGGGACTGGCCGAAGGCATCGAGACGGTGTCGAGCTACTTTCTCATGATCGTGCCGCTGTTCGGCGACGAGCGAGACGAGGTGTTCGTCTATGCCGACTGTGCGGTCAATATCGACCCGACCGCCGAGCAGTTGGCCGACATCGCACTGGCCTCGGCTCAGAGTGCAGAGGGGCTGTTGCCCGAACCGCCTCGCGTGGCGCTGCTGTCGTATTCGACGCGGGGCAGCGCCGATGGGCCCAGCGCCGAGAAGGTCCGCAAGGCCCTTCAGATCGTGCGTTCGCGGCGGCCCGGTCTGGCGGTCGATGGCGAGCTTCAGGCCGATGCCGCGGTCGTCGCTCGCGTGGCGCAGAAGAAGGTCAAGGACGGCAGCGAGGTGGCCGGCCGGGCGAACGTGTTGATCTTCCCCGACCTCGACGCCGGAAACATTGCCTACAAGCTGACACAGTACATGGCCGGCGCGCGGGCGATCGGACCGTTCCTTCAGGGATTTGCCAAGCCTATGGCTGATTTGTCGAGGGGGGCGTCCGTCGAAGATATCGTCACCACGGCGATCATCACACTGGCCCAGGTCAAAGACGCCGGAGCCGGCGAAGAAAGGCAGGGGTGACACTTCTGTGAAGGTGCTCGTGATCAACGCCGGCAGTTCTTCGATCAAATATCAACTGTATGATATGCCGCGCGCCGAGGTCCTGGCCAAGGGGTTTGTCGAGCGAATCGGAGAGCCGACATCGAGGCTGTCGCACACCTGTGCGGGCAATTCGACGACGCTGGAGGAGGCGGTCTCCAACCATGAGACGGCAATGGAACTGATCCTCAAGGTGCTCGTCCGGCACGGCGAAGGGGCCGTGAAGGACCTTTCGGAGATCGGGGTCGTGGGCCATCGCGTGGTGCATGGCGGGGAAGAGTTCACCGGGTCGGTGCGGATCGACGATCGCGTCCTGGACTCGATCGAGCGATTCGCCGAGCTGGCGCCGCTGCACAACCCACACAACCTCGTCGGCATCCGGGCCGCGATGCGCAAGCTGCCGGGCACGGCGCAGGTTGCCTGTTTCGATACCGCATTCCACACGAGCATCCCAAAGGTCGCGCACATGTACGCCTTGCCCTACGAATTGTACGAGCGGCATCGCGTGCGTCGGTATGGTTTCCACGGGACCAGCCACCGCTACGTCGCCCGGCGGGCGGCGGCGATGATCGGGCGAGGCAAGCACGACTTGAATGCCATCACCTGCCACTTGGGCAACGGCTGCTCGGTCGCGGCCGTGCGAAAGGGCCTGTCGGTCGACACGTCGATGGGATTCACCCCGCTGGAAGGTCTGGTGATGGGGACGCGGGCGGGCGATTTCGATCCGGCGATCCTGTTCTACCTGGCCGACAAAGGCTACGACCTGGCGAGGCTGAACGGGCTGTGCAATAAGAAGAGCGGCCTGCTCGGGATCTCCGGCGTCTCGAACGACATGCGGACGCTCGAGAAGCACGCGGAAGATGGAAACGAACGGGCCATCCTGGCCATCGAGATATTCTGCTATCGCGTCCGCAAATATGTTGGGGCGTATTCGGCCGTACTCGATGGCGTCGATGCGGTCGTCTTTACCGGCGGCATTGGCGAGAATTCGCCTCTCGTGCGCGAGCTGGTGTGCCGGGACATGACCCACTTGGGCATTACGCTCGATCCGAAGGCCAACGCCAAGGCGGGCGGCCGCGAGTCGGCGGTCACTGTTCCGGACAGCCGCGTCAAGGTGCTGGTGATCCCCACGAACGAAGAGCAGGCCATCGCCAGGGACGCCTTCGAGCTGGTCGGCGGCAACGGCGAAGCCACAACTGCATAATGAAGAGCCTGATATGACAGACAACAGAGACGATCGACGTTTCATGGTGGACGTAGGCCTGCGGGACATGCCGTTTCCGATCCGTGCGGTGTCGCGGGTCGAGCCGGACGGACAGGCGACGGTGGCGAACATCTCGATCAACGCCCGCATCATGCAGACGTTCGAGGCGCGTTGGATCGACCGATTCATCCACGTGCTCCACAGCCATCGCGAGAACATCGGGACCCGGACGCTCCGCCACAATCTGGGCGACTACATCACCGAACTCGAAGCGACGGCGATGAAGATCGCGTTCGACTATCCCTTCTTCATCCAGAAACGGACCCCGGTTTCGGGCGAGATGTGCCTCGTGCGGTACCTGTGCGAGTATGCGGCCAAGGCCCATTCGGTGGACGAGCCGGCCGCCGTGACGTTCAGGATTCAGGTGCCCTGCATCACGACCTATCCGGCTTCGAACGCCAGCAGTCCCACGGGTCTGTTCGGCCAGTTGAGCGTGCTGGACATCTCCGTGCAGAGCCAGGCGGACGTCTATCCGGAGGATATCGTGGACATGGTCGACCGGCACGTGCTGGCCTCGGTCTACTCCTTCCTCAGCGAAGACGACCAGCGGTTCATCATCGAGAAGGTGCATTCGGAGGAGAAGACCAGCGTCGTCGTGGTCGACGAAGTCCGCAAAGAGCTGGCTCGCGATCGCAATATCGAGTGGTATGCCATCGACTGTTCGAACTACGGCATGCTCCACTCCTACAGCACGGTCATTCGGACGGAGAAGAGCGCCTGGGTCCCGTTCAGTGGGTTCGACGACCACTTCTGAGAAGATCGACGGATCGAGCCGCGTGACGATCCAAGAACAAGCGGGGTGAACGATGAGTGACAAAGGGCCGTTTCGACTCCTAAGCACACGCGAAATTGAGTTGCTGCGAATGCAGGGCTGTTTCGCCGAGGATTGGGGTCGGATCGAGGTGGCCGAAGGGTTCGATCCGGCAAGCGTGAGGAACTCGCATTTCTCCGGCTCTGTCCGCCTGGGTCGGTTCGCCGGCAGAGTCCGTCTGCCGGGCGGATTCGAGAAGCCCAGCGGCGTCTATAACGCGGTGGTCTCCAACTGCACGATCGGCGACGATACGCGCATCTCCAATATCGGCGTTCACATCGCCAATTATGACATCGCCGAACGCGTGTGCATCGAAAACGTTGCGACGATGCAGACCAATCCGGGCGCGACGTTCGGCAATGGGGTCGAGATCAGCGTGCTCAACGAGGCGGGCGGCCGGGAAATCCTGCTGTTCGATCGTCTGTCCGCTCAGTTCGCCTACCTGATGTGCCTGCATCGCTATCGACCGAAGCTGATCGAGCGGCTTCGCGGCATCGCCAGGGAGTATGTCGATTCGATTCGTGCCGACCGCGGGCAGGTAGGCACCGGAGCAAGCATCTGCTCGGCCGAGGAGATCATCGACGTTCGGATCGGGCCCTTCGCAACGGTCAATCACACGTCGAGCCTGCGGAACGGAACTGTCCTGAGTTCGCAGGACGCTCCGACGATGATCGGCGTCAAGGTGATCGCCGAAGACTTCATCGTCGCCGAGAGTTCCTCGGTGACCGGCGGGGCGATGCTCAGCAAGGTCTTCGTCGGCCAGGGCTGCCAGATCGGGCGGCAGTACTCGGCGGAGAACTCGGCCTTCTTCGCCAACTGCGAGGCCTTCCACGGCGAGGCCTGCTCGGTGTTCGCAGGCCCCTATACTGTGACGCACCACAAATCGACGCTGCTGATCGCCGGTCTGTTCAGCTTCTACAACGCCGGCAGCGGCACGAACGAGTCGAACCACATGTACAAGCTGGGCCCGGCCCATGAAGGCAAGCTGCTGCGCGGCACCAAGACCGGCTCGTTCAGCTATCTGATGTGGCCCTGCCGGGTCGGCCCATTCAGCGTCGTGCTCGGCAAGCACAATACGACGTTCGACACAGGCGACTTTCCCTTCAGCCATCTCGAAGCGCGGTCGGACGGCCGCTGCGCGATGATTCCCGGTTTTCACCTGACGACCGTCGGCACCGTCCGCGACGAGGCGAAGTGGCCCCGACGCGATCGCCGCAAGGGCGCCGCGAAGCGGGATGCCGTCTCGTTCGATGTCTTCAGCCCATATGTGATCGGCAAGATGATCAAGGCGAGACGGCATCTGAAAGAGCTACAGGACACCACCGACAGATCGGTGGAGGAAGTCGCTGTCGGCGGGGCGCTGGTCAAGAGATTGCTCCTGCGCACCAGCCAGAAATACTACCGTACGGGGATCGAGATGTATCTGTTGGAGAAGGTGGTCCAGCGTATCGAGGCGGTGCTGGACGATCCGAGGGGAGATGACAGCGTGCGCTCGCCGAGCAGGGTCGATGCGGTGTACAGCGAAGACTGGGTGGACATCGCAGGACAGCTCATGCCTCGCAAGCGGCTCGTCGATCTGGAAGATGCACTGGAAACCGGTTCGGTGGCGACGCTTGACGCCTTTGACGCGGCCATCGCCAACATATCGAGGCACTATCGGCACGATGAGTGGGTCTGGGTGAAGAAGGCATACGAGCAGGTCTTCGGGGTCTCGCTTGCAGACCTGACCGATGAGCAGGCTTGCGAGGCTGCGCGAATGCTCCTGAAGGTGCGATCGAAGTTTCTGAACCTCGTGACCGCCGACGCCCAGAAGGAGTTCGACGAGTCCAGCCGGCTGGGGTTCGGACAGGACGGCGAGGCCGGCGACGTCGAACCGGACTTCCGGCAGGTCCGGGGCCTCTACGAAGAGAACCAGTTCGTGCTGGAGATGAAAGGCAGCGTTGACCGGCTGCATCGACGCATCGAGCGGATCGAGCAGGTCATCGGGCAGCGACAGGGGACCGAACGCATCCATCTCTAATTGGAAAGGAAGCAGGCTATGAGGGTCATCATCCAAAACGATTACCAGATGGTCAGCGCCTGGGCGGCGGCGTATGTCGCCAGGTCGATCAACGATTTCAAGCCGACGGCCCGAAAGCCGTTCGTGCTCGGCCTGCCTACCGGCTCATCCCCGCTCGGCATGTACAAGGAGCTGATCCGCCTGAACCGAGCCAAGAAGGTCAGTTTCGCCAACGTTGTGACGTTCAACATGGATGAGTACGTGGGGCTGCCGAAATCGCACCCGCAGAGCTACTATTCCTTCATGTGGGACAACTTCTTCAAGAAGATCGACATCAAGAAATCCAATGCGAATATTCTCAACGGCAACGCGAAGAACCTCCAGGCCGAGTGCGACCGGTACGAGAAGAAGATCAAGAGCTACGGTGGCATTCAACTGTTCGTCGGCGGGATCGGTCCGGACGGGCACATCGCCTTCAACGAGCCCGGCTCGTCGCTGGCCAGCCGCACCCGCATCAAGACGCTGACCCAGGACACCATCATTGCGAACTCACGCTTCTTCGACGGCGACCTGAACAAAGTGCCCCGCACGGCGCTGACCGTGGGTGTCGCGACCGTGATGGACGCCAGAACGGTGCTGATTATCGTCTCCGGGCACAACAAGGCCCGCGCGCTGGAGCAGGCGGTCGAAGGTGGTGTCAACCACATGTGGACCGTCTCTTGTCTGCAACTGCATCCGCACGGCATCATCGTCTGCGACGATGACGCGACCGCGGAGATGAAGGTCGGCACGGCCAACTATTTCAAGGATATCGAGAAGCACAACCTGGACCCGAAGAAGGTCTTGGCCGGGACGCGACGCAAGTAGCCGCGCCGGCCGATCGAAACGGGACAAGAGTGGAGCGAATCTATGTCGGACGTGGAAAAGAGAGTCAGAGAAGTGACGGCCAGAACGCTCAAGATCGATCCGGGACGGATCCAGGACAATTCGCGCTTCGTCGAGGACCTCGGCGCCGAGTCGATCCAAAGCGTTGAGCTGGTGGCTGCCTTTGAAGAGGAGTTCGATATCGAGATGGACGAAGAAGAGGCCCTCGACGTCAAGACCGTCGGGAAGGCCGTCGAGTTCATCCAGCGATATCTTTGAACTGTACGATTGCGTCGTAAGGGCGAGGCATGCCTCGCCCCTACCCCTCTATGGATTCGGAGAATCGTCGCGGAAAGGAGTCGTCATGACCGATCGCGCTGTGTCACGCGTTCTTCTGCAGTGCAGCCTCGTTGTTCTGGTGGCGGCTGGCCTTGGTTGTGAATCGGGCGGCGGTGGATCCGCTCGCAAGAGCGATATCATGACCGAACCCTATCGGCTGGATACGGGATTGGTTTCGCGGTCGATCTGTTTTGAGAACCCGTCCGGCGCACCGGGGCAGGGTGGCAAGGCGGCCAGCCACCTTGGTCCAGGCCGCAAGGGGGCCCCGGCGATCACGCTCAAGGCCGGACAGGAGGTCCAGCTTTGCGACATCTACGGCTCCGGCACGATCCGACACGTTTGGATGACTACGGCGAACACGCCCGTGAACCTGAGGTCGCTTGTCATCCGTGCCTGGTGGGATGGCCAGAGCCATCCGAGCGTCGAGTGCCCCATCGGCGACTTCATGGGGACCGCTCACGGCAAAGTCACGCCATACTTCTCCGCCGCCCATTCCCTCGGCCGCAACGCGGGCATGAACATCTGGCTGCCCATGCCGTTTACGAAGCGCGCCCGAATCACCCTGACCAACGAAGGCAAGGAGAATGTCCCGTTGTTCTACCAGATTGACTATACCCTGAGGGATGAGCATCCGTCGGATGTGGGGCGGCTGCACGTGTTGTTCGCCAGAGAGAATCCCACAAAAGAGAAGCGGGATTTCGAGCTACTGCCGAAGCGGACGGGCAAAGGCCGCTATATTGGGGCCCTGATCGGCATTCGCAACCTGCATCCCGACCAGTGGTGGGGCGAGGGCGAGATCAAGATCTTCATGGACGGGGATACCGAATTCCCGACCATTGTCGGCACGGGCAGCGAAGACTACGTGGGGCTGTCCTACGGGATTCAGCAAACGCCATACCTGTATAATGGCTGCAACCTCGACCAGAACAGCTTCATTTCGATGTACCGCTGGCATCTTCCCGATTCGATCTATTGGGATCGCGAGTGCCGGATCACCATCCAGCAGATTGCGTGGAAAGACGGTCTGGCCGAGACGGAGGATGACTGGTCGACCGCGACGTTCTGGTACGAGCCAGTCCCCAGTATGCCGTTGCCGCCCATGCCCGGCGTGGAAAAGAGGACGGCCGACATTTGGCAAGACAGCGTGTAGTGGATTATCTCCCCCGAGAAGAAAGGAAAGGCTTTATGTTGCGAAGAATGCTTGTGGCCTCCGTGGCCGTATCGATGCTTCTGACGGTCATCAGTTGTCAGAAGACAACCCAGACGTGCGGCTCTATCGCCGACGCTGTGTCAGGTGGACCGGTGAAGTTGTTCAATGGCAAGGATTTAAGCGGATGGGAGGCCGAAGGTGGAGCCAGGTGGGTCGTCGAAAATGGACTCCTGATCGGTACGCAGGGCGAGAACAACGCCCCCGGCGATCTGTTCACGAAAGACAGCTACGACGACTTCCTCTTGACGGTGACGTGGCGGGCGGAATGGCCATGCAACAGCGGTGTGTGGTTTCGCTATCAGTCGCCCGGTCAGGCGTATCAGGCCGATATCCTCGAATACACGAATCCCGAATGCTATTCAGGGACGCTGTACTGCCCCAGCAAGATGTTTCTGGCGATGAACACCGACAAGACACTGGTCAATCGCGACGGGTGGAACACGGTGAAGATTCGTTGCGAGGCAGACCGCTCTCGAATCTGGTTGAACGGTCGGCAAGTGGCGGACGTACAGGATGATACGACGTCCACGGGCAGGATCGGGTTCCAGATCCATGCCGGTGATGAGTTTGCGCCGATGAAGATTCTCGTGCGCGACGTGACGATCGAGGAACTCTGATCGAACACATTGAAAAGAATCGACCAGGGCTTTCCAGATTTCCTATTTTGCGAGAGTCACTGTTTTTTTTGCCTTGACTTTCATTGTCTCTTGCCTATAATGCCACTCAGATCAGGTGGTGGCAACGGGAACATGGCCAGAAGGATGTGGCCCCCATGTGGATGGGATCCTGCCTTACTGGTTACGTCCCGCCTTAGGAGGAGGCGCGATGGCAGTAACCACACAGAAGTCCTTTCTCTCCGACCGGGAATGGCTCCAGGTTCGACAGGGGCTTGGACTGTCGCCGAGGCAGTCGGAGATTGTCCGGCATCTTCTGCTTGGCGAGTCCGACAAACAGATCGCCAAGGAATTGCAGATCTCGATCCCGACGGTGCGCACGCACCTGGGGCGGCTGTTCCAGAAGTTCGATTTGAGTGACCGTGTCGAGTTGATCCTTCACATCTTCAATCGCGTGCGAGAAAACGATGCAAGGGTCTCTGGCGCCGGGCACTCGACGTTTCATTCCGAGACGGGCAACGGCGAAGAGGCATAGGTCAGCTCGTCCATTGCGCGCTGTACGGCATCGATCTTGCACCGGCGAACGGAAGGTCGGGGCTTCGCCGCGTCGCTGACGCGGTTCGCGGGGGCATGCTTCTGGCCGTGGTGCATCTTCATTTCCGATAACATCCACCGGCGGATTTGTTTGCTTTGCCGGCGAACGTCCATCCAGACGGTTTTCGCCCATCGTTGCGGAGATTAGAGGACGCATCGCTCCTCCAGCGGTCCGCGCGGTTCCTCCTGTACATCACTGCTCAAGCCCCCTCTCCATTGTGTCGATGGTCGAGATCATGGCAAGGGGCCGCAAATGCTCATCAGAATGGAGACGATGACTATGAAATACGGTTCGATCGGTGCATTCAGATTCGATGTGAACAGCGAACAAAGGCAGGTGTGCACCTGGGTGGCCGAGCAGGCGAGAATGGGGATCACGAGGATCACCTACGACGAACTGCAGGCAGCCCTGGACATCGGTGACGACCGCGAGATCACACGCGTGCTGCGTCAGATCCGGGAACGGCTGGACGAGGTACATGAGATGGTCCAGTTTCCAATCGTCAACACGACCCGGCCGTATTTCGAAATCCATCCGAATGCCGACTACATTTGGGATGATTACCGCCGAGCCGAGCACGAGGCCGAACATCTCGACCTTGTCAGCGACCCCGATTCTTCGGAAATGACCGATTGCCCGGTGTATGACTGTGCGGCCTGTGCCGTCTGACGGTTCACATGCAGGGCTGAATGCAGAAACCAGTCTTTGGAGAGAGGTGGGTACATGGGTTCACCGCAAAAATCCGACCTGAAGGAACAACAACTGGGCTGTTACCGTTTGTGGGTTCGGCCCAAGACTTCCGATAAGAAGGCCAAGAAACGCAGCCATTCCATTCTTCTCGGACCGTACTTCTCGAATTCGAAGCGGTGAACCGCCCCTTCCCGGGCGAACGAAGGGCCTGGACAAGACTCCGTTGCGATCGGCGCGAGCGAGGAGCGTTTCCGGCGTTTCCGTGCCTTTGGCCCGTTCGCACAGCGTGCCGTCGGTTGGCGATGGATACCGATGACGGTATTCGGGCATCTTCTGCCGTGCCGCACTGAGAGGCGACGCCCACAGGTTTTTGAAGTCGGCCCGATGTTCCGTAAGCTTTCAAGGGGTACTTATTGGCTTCGGAACGCCGTTTTGCATTGGCACCGAGCCCCTTGAACGGTTCTTTTCCTTAGAGAGCAGGCGCGATGTCGGAGAAAACACCAGAGCGTCCCAGACCGTTGTCTTTCGACCGAGCGGAGTACACGCCGGCTCGGTCGGATCCGTCGACCGCTGGGACGAAGACGTCGGGCCGAAACGCCCGCCTCAAGGGCCGATCTGGGCACCGACGACGTCTCACATGGGGCCTGGGCGTTGTTGCCCTGGTGCTGCTGGGGGTCTTCTGGGCGACGCAGGCCGGGCTCATTCGCCTTGATGCCGTACGGGCCGGTGTGCTGAGCCGGATCGCCACCGTCTGTCCCGACCAGGCAAACACGTACACGTTTCTTGGCAAACACTACAGCGCCGCCGGCCGTCAGGAGGACGCCGTAAACGCCTGTGAGAAGCTTGTGAGTATCACACCGGACGATCCACTGGCGCATGTCCTGCTGGGCAACGCCTACGGTGCGGCGAATCAGGCGCCTGTGGCAATCAACTGCTATGTCCGGGCGCTGGAACTCGACCCCAATTGCTACGAGGCCCACATTGGTCTCGGCAAGATCCGTTCGGTTCTCGGCGAGTATGCCGAGGCACTGCAGTCGTACGAGCAAGCGGTGCAGATCAGGCCGGACTCGGCTCAGGCGTATGTGTCTCTCGGCCTGGTGTTCTCCAATCTGGGACGCTATGAGGAAGCGATGCAAGCCTTCAAGCACGCCAAGGAACTCGATCCGGCGATCAGCGATGCGCAGGTTCAGTCGGGCAAGGCCTGCCTCGAAGCCGGTCGTTACGGAGAGGCGATCGCACGTTTCAAGAGCGCCGTCCTGTGCGACCAGGGCCACGCCCAGGCCCACTACAACCTCGGACGCGCCTACCTCCGCGCCGGCGACATGGCGTTGGCGATCGAGGAACACAGAATCCTGCAGGGGCTCGATGCACACTTGGCCGATCAGCTTGGCGATCTGATCGAGAAGTGATCCATAGCGGTCCAATCGGGCATCGCGCGATTTCGCCCTCGCCCTCGCCCTCACCCTCACGCATCGGTGGAAGCGGAACAGGTCCGTCAATATGTCGTTGAAAACAATGATGCGGAATACGTAGTCTCCACAATTGACCGCTCTCCCGCACGGGGGCATTTTACGTTCGGGTTGAGATGCGTTCCTCGGATGGACGGTCTGAGGCGGGCATGACAGCACGGGGAAATCGCTCGAATGCAGCCAAACACGAACGTCGTGGCATGGCCTACCGACGCATGCATGAAACCACGCGAATTTGCGGACAACGGCCTATCGGGGAAGGGCCGAGTGAAGTGGAACAGCTACTGACAAACATGGAGGTGACCTATGAAGAAGTGCGCATTGTTGTTTTGGATCGTTTTGGGTCTCAGCACGGCCGCGTGGGGTTCCTTTGCATGTGTGACGCCTCCGACGTGCGCTGTGTGCTGTGAGGAGGCGACGATCAACGTCCGGGCGTGCATCCCGTATGACTGTGAGGTGGCGTGTGATCCCGTAGTCTGCGTTCGCGGCAACATGGTCGTCATCGACATCTACCTCGAATGCGAGAACTGCAAGTGTGCCGGTTGCACGCTCGTCAGTGAAGACGTGTCCGTTTCCTTGTGTCCGGGAACCTATTCGGTGCTGGCCAAAATCCACGTCCGATGTGATTCGGGTTGTCTGGGTTACACGAAGATCGGCGCCATGGGCTCGGCGTCGTTCAAAGTCGCATGCTGCGATCCGTGCTGTTGGCCCTGGTGGCCGTCGTGGTTCTGCAATCCCTGTCAACCGGCGCAGTAGTTGTCTGCTTGGATTGCTGGGTCGGCGGGCGATCGGCAGTCCGGCGCGCCGCTGTGGGCCAAGGAGGGTGCTTCCCCGACACGGGGGAGGGTGACTTTTCTGCTTCGCGCCCTATTCTTCGTCACATGACACCGAATATCTTCCCTGTATTCCCTCTTTTTCCTTGACAAACACGGTCGTTGTGTGTATCACTTGGGGCATTGCCGGATGGAGCCGGACGGTTGATTCTCGTCGGGCAGGGATATGGAGTGAGGGTCCCTTCGAACGAGCACGCCACTACATTCGGCCTATCGGCTCACTGGCCTCGGCAACGGAGGATCGCGGTCGTGTGACGGCTGGTTTTGTCGATCCCCGGAGTGTCTCATAAAGGCGGTGCGCCTGTCGAAATGGAGTCGGCGTACGTGGGGTGAACGAGTTCTTGCAGGGAGGTAAAGTATGAAGAGGACCGTGTGGATAGCATTTGTGGTTGTCGCGATCAGCAGCACCAGTTGGGGTGCCATACTGACTGCTGCTGAGGCCGGCGGTATCGGGATGGTCGGCGGCCGGACGATCGGCAGAGTGCTCCTGCCCGGCATGTTTGGCGAAGACATCGGCGTCCATATCGGTGTGCAACACACCGTGATCAACGCCGGCGGCGCCGTGGTTGGTGGCAGTAATACACTGTGCGGTGGAAACTCCGTTCAGTGCGGCGGGAACAACCAGCAGCCTCCGTCCTGCAATTTGGGATGCTGGCCGAACTGGCCCAATTGGTGCTGGCCCTGGGGTGGCGTCGCGACGTCATCGACGTCCACGAGCAACACGACGGCCAACGGGCCGGGTACCAGCGCCACCGCTGAGACTTCCGGTATGTCGGTAGCCCCCGGCAGTTCCAGCAGCTCACACAGCTACGCCCACAGCGTCAATCCGTAGCGGCGTCGCAGGGTAGGATCGAAAGACGCGGCAGGGATGTCATTAGCCGCATCCCTGCCGTGACTCCATACGTCTCGGTGCCTTTCATCGTCAGATGTGAAGGGCCGGTGTATGCGCGGCTATATGCGCGCGGAACCGCCGGACGAACGTTACGGTCTGAGGGGCTGGAAATAGCAGATCACCTTCTGCTTGAATGCATCAGCGTCGAGGAAGACGGCGCGATCCTCTCCGGCCAGATCCCGAGCATCGACGAGTTTGACCGCATCGGTCCACCTGTTGGCGTCCGGCACCAGTTCGACGAGTCGGTTCGATGGACTCTCGAACAGTTCCTCATGCAGCGTGTTGTTGCCTTGGTGCGGGAACATGGCCAGATACAGCATCTCGGTCTCGACCAGTTCGTTGAGGAAGTGCGTCCCCAGCGAGACATCGGGGACCAGGTGCTCTCGCATGGCCACGATCTCACAGAGGACTGAGATGCGGTTGATCTCGGCGAAGGCGACGGGGATGCCGAGGAACGGATCGCTCGTGCCCCAGCGGCCCGGTCCCAAGAGCATGGTGCACGGTGAGGACGATTCCTGGATTGTGCGGTTGATCTTTCCGATCAGCCGGGCCACCTCGTATCGGTCCTGAAGCGCAAGCCGCCCGTAGACCTCGGGGACCACGTAGACGAATCGATCGACTCGGATCCGCCGACTCTGTCCGATCACCGCGCCGCCGGCCTCGATGATTATGTCGTCGGGGCGGACTTCCATGACCGCCGGTCTCGGTGTCTCGGTGCCTTTGACACCGAGGGGGCGACACTGGACCACGTGGATTCGGTATGTGGTGGCGTCCACGAAGTTGAGGGTGAATTCCACATCGACGGCGTGTTCGTACGCCTCGTGCAGCGTCCGCAGGATTTCTCGCATGTCCTTGACGAAGTCGGTCTGAGACAGCAGGGCGTCGAACGTCAGCACCCAGGCCTTGCCTGTGCGGCCCATGCCGCTGCTGGGGAGTTGGTCGCTTGAGGCGAACATGTGGATGGGCACATCCGTCCCTTCGGCCACGAGGTCCAGGAAGTGGCCTGACGCCAGTCGATTGGCCTGAAGATCGAGATAGTCAGCCCTTCGCTGGGCGCATTGGCGCACCTCCTCGAAATTGGACTCCGGACGCGTCTGCGGCGCATTCAAGGCAACGACCCGTGTGTAGTCGTCGTCGGAGCGGTCTACGGCCCGGGTGCCCAGCCCGAAGACCAGCCGCATCACGCCGGCGTTCGGGTCGATCTTCTCATGCCAGACGTAGGGATTGAACGAGAAGCCTACACCCGCTGCATGCGGATAGTAGTGGCGGCCGTGCATGGCCCCGGAAACCCGCATGACCAGCAGGGCCATCTGCTCGTCGTGATTCAGCAGGCCGCGCTGCTCGCGATAGAGCAGCGCCTTCTCACTCATCGTGCTGGCGTAGATCGTTCGCACCGCCGAGAGAAAATCTTCCAGGCGACGCTCCCTCGGCCCCTGATTGGGGCAGAACACACTCTCGTATTTGCCTGCGAACGAATTGCCGTAGTTGTCCTCCAGCAGCGAGCTGGAGCGGACGATGATGGGGGACTGGCCGAAGTAGTCGAGCATCTGCTCGAACTGCGTCCGAACGTCTTCGGGAAACTGTCCCGTGAGGATCCTCTGGCGGGCCTGCACGGCGCCTTCGAGGAGTCTTTCGGGGTCTCGCTGCCTCTGACGCAGCCACCACACACCGTTGCGGACGAGATAGGTGTAGAATACGTCCGAGCCGACGTAGAAGGAGTCGTGCTCTTCGAGCAACTCGGCGAAGTGGGGCGAATGTCGCTGGAGGATCTTGCGGGCGATGAGCATGCCGACCGTTTTGCCGCCGATCAGCCCGGAGCCGATCATGCGTCTCCAGATGTTCAGGACGTCTTCCAGGCAGAGATAGCGGGCTACCAGCTTGAGCATTCCCGGATCACGGGAGATCACCATGCGACTGAGGTGCTGGAACACCTCTTGTTCCTCCTCCGGCGAACAGCGACCGGCCTGGGCGGCGTCCAGGACCTTGCGGGCTCTGTCGAATTCACGCTCCCAGAAGCCCGGCCGGATGTCGGTGTGCAGATCGGACCAGTTGACCGACGACAGGATGCGGGAGATCAGGACGCTCGATGTGACAGGCCGGAACTGGTCTCCATCCTGCCCGTGCAAGAGGTTCATTGTGGCCGAGTACCGGAACTGCACCTTGAGCGGGTGGACATAGAGTGTCCCGACGTGACGGTACAACTCCAGAAACAACTGCGTCGTCTCCAGGATCGGGCGGATCGCCTGTGCGCTGTGGTAGTTGCGAAACAATGCGAAATACGTCACCGTCTCGAGGTCGTAGAGATAGGGGCAGGTGAGCATGAAGAAATTGCCGAGCATGGAGTCGGAATACCAGTCGGCAGCCAGTTCCGACAGGCAGTCGAACACGTACAGAGCCCCGCGGCCGGTGCGTTCGATGACCGCATGGATCTCCGCGATGAACGTTTCGAAGCCGTCGGCCGGGTCCAGTTCATGAAGCTCGACCTGGCAGCCTTTCGGGACCACCGGTTCGTGACTGGCGAATCGGAAGTAGACCATCCGCCGCCCAGACCGGAGGCCCGCTTCGCAGAAGGGGGCGACCATCGCCATGTAGTCTTCGATGGCGTCGATCTGCCAGACGATGTTGTCGCCGAGCAGAATGCCGTTGAGCGTCTGGTCCAGGCCCGGCAGCCCGGTGGTGGGGGACACGCTGTAGGCGGTCATGCGATTCCTTCCCTTCGATGAATCCGCGCGGCTCGATTGACGCGACCCCGGCACAGGTCAGACCTCGACGCCCTGTTTGAGGCGATAGACCAGAGGGACGAGAGACTCGGCGGTGTCGATGTCGGGGTGCCGCTGGCAGGCCAGTTCGACCAGTTCCATTGCCTCGTTGCGCTTCTCGCCCCAGGCGACGAGGATCTCGATGGCCTCGCTCTGGAAGGGCCTGAACTTGGGCCGGGCTTCGGTCGACTCGGTGCCGGTGGCGAAGGTCAGCAGCTTGCCCCTGAGCTCGGCGACGATCTGCTGGGCCATCCGCTTGCCGACGCCCGGCAGGGCGGTCAGCATCTTCTCGTCGCCGTTCTCGATGGCATCGGCGATAGCGCCGATGGGGATGCTCAGGGCGCGCAGGCCCTTCTTGATGCCCATGCCTTTGACGCTGGTGAACTTGGTGAAGAAGTCCCGCTCGGCCGAGTTGAGGAAGCCGATCATGCGCGGGATCAGATTGCCGCCGCCGAGCGTGCCTTCGTAGTACTCCATCGTGCATAGGGCGACGTCGGCGCCGATCTGCTCCGACAGGATACCGATGCAATAGCCCGGCAGCATCACCTCATAGGCGATCGGCCCGACCTGCACCAGCGCCGTCTCCGTATCCACCTTCAGCAGCTTCCCTTCAATCCTGGCAATCATAGTCGCATAGGTCCTATTGGTCCCATCGGTCCTATCTTCTTTCCCGCGCCAGCGCATTGCCGCAGCACAGCGCGATGGCCATCGCATCGGCCACATCGTTCGGCGTGGGCAACTCCGGCAGGGCCATCACCGTCTGGACGGTCCGCTGCATCTGCTCTTTCGAGGCCCGTCCGTTGCCCGTCAGCGACTTCTTGATCCGCGTGGCGCTGAAGCTCTTGACCTCGACGCCGGCGGCAGCGCTCTTCTGGAGGATCACACCCCGCGCGTGGCCCATCAGGATTGCCGTGCGCGGGTGGGCGTAGTGTGCGTACAATTGCTCGACCGCGACAACCTCCGGCCGGAACCGCTCCAGCAGCGTCTCGATGTCCTCGGCGATCTGATTGAGCCGGCGCTCGATGGCCAGCTCGCCATCGGTGCGCAGCACGCCCGCTTCGACGATGGTCTCCCGGTCGCCGTCGGTGTCAATACAGGCGTAGCCGCAACACTGCAAGCCGGGATCGATCCCGAGTATCCTCATTTCCATCTCCACTGCGTGCCCTGCGGCGTGTCTTCGAGTACGATGCCCACCTCGTCGAGTCGCTTGCGAACGGCGTCGGCGGTCGCGAAGTCCTTGTTCTTGCGTGCGGCGGCCCGCTGCTCGATCAGGATGCCGACCAGCTTGCCGACGGCCTCGTCGTTGCCGCCGGCCGTCTCGGCGTATTCATCCTTGACCACGCCCAGCACGTCGCCGCCCAGCCGGGTGAACAGGTCGTCCACCGCGCCAAGCGTTTCGCGCGTTGCCGAGCCGGCCAGCGTGTTCGTCAGCCGAACCAGATCGAACAGGACCGACAGGGCTACCGATGTGTTGAGGTCGTCGTTCATGGCCTCCTCGAATTTCGCTTTCAGCGCATCGAGTTGACTGGCCACGCCCGTGTCCATCGAACCGTCGGGCGCCGCCTTGAGTTGCCTGCGCAGGCCGGTGACGGCCTCGGCGATCTTCTGGTAGCCGCTGTCGGCGGCGTGCAGGGCGGCGTCGGAGAAGTCCAGCGGGCTGCGGTAGTGGCTCTGGAGGATGAGCTGGCGAATGGCCAGCGGCTCGTACGCCTTGGTCAGCCGCTCGTGGTTGCCGGCGAAGGCTTGCTTGAGCGTGATGAAGTTGTTCAGGCTCTTGCCCATCTTCTGCCCGTCCACCGTCACCATGTTGTTGTGCAGCCAGAAGCGGACGAAGGGGGCGTCGTTGGCGGCCTCGGACTGGGCGATTTCGCACTCGTGGTGGGGGAACTGGTTCTCCAGTCCGCCGCCGTGGATGTCGATGGTCCTGCCGAGGTACTTCATCGCCATCACCGAGCATTCGAGGTGCCAGCCGGGATAGCCCATCCCCCACGGGCTCGGCCACTGCATGATGTGGTTGGGCTCGGCCCGCTTCCACAGGGCGAAGTCGACGGGGTTGCGCTTGTCGGGCGACGGCTCGATGCGCGCCCCGGCGATCATCTCCTCGATGTTGCGCCCGGACAGCTTGCCGTACCCCTTGAAGCTTGCGACGTCGAAGTAGACCGAGCCGCCGACCTCGTAGGCATGGCCCTTCTCGATGAGCGTACGGACCAGTTCGATCTGCTCGATCACGTGGCCGCTGGCGCGCGGGCTGATGTCCGGCCGCACGCAGCAGAGCCGGTCCATGTCCTCGAAGAAGCTGCGCGTATACAGCTCAGCCAGCGCCATCGGATGGACCCGTTCCCTGGCCGCCGCCTTGGCGATCTTGTCCTCGCCCTGGTCGGCATCGTCGGTCAGGTGCCCCACGTCGGTGATGTTCTGCACGTACGTGACGTTGTAGCCGAGATAGCGAAGGTATCGCACCAGCACGTCGAAGCTGACGTAGCTCTTGGCGTGCCCCAGATGCGCGTGCCCGTACACCGTCGGACCGCAGACATAGATCCCCACCCGACCTTCTTCCAGCGGCTGAAACTCTTCTTTTCGCCTCGTCAGACTATTGTAAAGCTGTGGCGCCATAAAATCCTTTAGCGTGAAATGGTTCCTCTATTCCGGACTCTCATCGCGATGAGTTCTCTGAGCCGTGCGTCAATCACAGTGGGACACCCTCCTTCTCGATCTGCCGAACGATCGGGCTGACCCCCAATGGGCCGTGCTCCAGTTGCTCGGCGGTAACGACAAAGGTGGACAGCACCAAACCGTTGTCGAACCCAACCTCCCAGGCGACCTCTGAAATCTTCTCACGGAGTCCCGCGTCAAGGTGGCCCATCACGAGGAAGACGTCCAGGTCCGAGCCGGCCGTCGCATCCCCTCTGGCCCTGGACCCCAAAACGTAGAACTGAAGGATCGGCGCCAGTTTGTCAGCGCGCCGTTTGAACTCAAGAGCGATTTCTCTGTCGCAGGCTGCCATCATATCAGTCGGACCCCCTCGCCCATGATCTGGCGGGCGAAGCCGCTCTGCCTCTCGACGAATTCGCGGTGCATGGGCCTTGGCGCCTCGCCGATCTGGCTACGCAACGCATCCGAGAGTGTCGTCGTCCGGGTTGACATGGGCGTATTCTAAGAGCTGAATCGAGGCGGGTCAACCGTTGCTTGTGCCGCGACGATTGGGGCACCTCGTTTCTGCGCACCGATCACAGCGTTCGTCGGGGTTTCTTGCGGAGCAGGGCGATGGCGGTGGCGGCCATGGCGTCGCCGGCGCCAATATCGCCGAGGCCCTCGTTGGTCTTGGCCTTGACGTTGGTCGCGCTGAAATCGATGCCCAGCAGGCCGGCGATGCACCGGCGGATCTGGCCCTTGAGCGGGCCGAGCTTCGGGGCCTCGGTATGGATCGTCAGGTCCACGTTGACGACCTCCCAGCCCTTCTTTTCGAGCAGTTCGCGGACGGCGTAGATGAACTCCTTGCTGTCGGCGTTCTTCCACTGAGCGTCGGTGTCGGGAAAGAGCGTGCCGATGTCGCCCAGTCCGGCGGCGCCGAGCACGGCGTCGGTGACCGCGTGCAGCGCGACGTCGCCGTCGCTGTGGCCCAGCAGCCCCGCCGGATACGGGATATAGACCCCTCCGAGCATCAGCCGCCGGTCCGGCACGAGCCGGTGGATGTCCGTGCCGATCCCGATCCGGTACTCCGCCGGTGTCGGTTCCCCGATCACAGTTGCCCTTTCGTACTGGGGACGTCGGTGCCGACGATCCGCACGGCCGCCGCCAGCGCCTGGCCCAGCCCTTTGAAAATTGCCTCGGCGATATGATGGCCGTTCGTGCCGTACGGGACGTTCACGTGCAGATTGAACTTGCCTGCATTCGAGAACGCCCGCAGCATCTCCTCGATGCACTCGACGTCAAAATCGCCGATCTTCTCGCAGCGGTACTCCGCGCTGTAAACGCAGAACGGCCGGCCCGACAGGTCCAGTGCGATGTTCGCCAGCGCATCTTCCATCGGAACGGAACTATGGCCGTAACGGGCGATGCCCTTCTTCTCGCTCAGCGCCTCCAGCAGGCACTGGCCCAGGCAGATGCCGACGTCCTCGACCGTGTGGTGCGCGTCGATGTGCAGGTCGCCGGTGGCCTTGACGGTCAGGTCGATCCGGCTGTGCTTGCTGACGTGCGTCAGCATGTGGTCGAGAAACCCGACGCCGGTGTCGATCTCATACCGACCCACCCCGTCGAGGTTCAACTGGCACGTGATGTCCGTCTCGTTCGTCTTGCGATGAATCTGTGCGGTCCGTGGTTCCATTATAAGCACCCCAATTGCCGAGGCCGCCGGCCTCGAAAATGCAAAGATCAATAATCAAAGATCCAAATTGAGGAAGCGATCCCGATGACCATCGGGATTCCACAATCTTGCTCTTTGCTTCCTGCATTTTGATTCGTCATCTGTCGCCTTATCCCACGATCTCCTTGAGGGCGGCCAATAGCTTGTCGTTCTGCTCTTTCGTGCCGACCGAGATGCGCAGTTTGTCGTCCAGTCCGGGGACATCGAAATAGCGGACGTAGATGTTCCGCCTGGCCAGTTCCTCCTGGATCGAGGCCGCCGAACCTGTGTTCACGGTCGCCAGAACGAAATTCGTCGCGCTGTCCAAGACGCCCAAGCCCAAGCTTCGCAGTTGCTCCGTCAGGACCGCGCGGTCGGCACGGACCTTCGCGACGTTTGCCTTGAAGCAGGGCTGGTCCTCAATCGCCGCCGTGGCCAGCGCGATGGCGACGGCATCGACGTTGTACGAGTCCTTGACCTTCATCAGACCCGCGATGAGTTCGGCGTCGGCGATGGCGTACCCGAAACGCAGGCCCGCCAGCGAATAGCCCTTGCTCAGCGACCGCAGCAGGATCACGTTGTCGAACTCCCGCACCAGTTCGATGCAGTCGCGGTCGGCGAAGTCCACGTACGCCTCGTCGATCAGCAGGACGCCCGCCAGTTCGTCGGCCAGCGAGGCCAGCTCTTCGACGGGCACGCAGGTCCCGCTCGGCGCGTTGGGGTTGCACACGATCGTCAGCGTCGCGCCGCTCCTGACCAGGGCCGGCGGGAGATTGAACTGCTCGTCGAACGGGACCTCGATCGTCGGGCAGTCCTCCAGGGCGGCCAGAACCGGATAGAGTGTGTACGTGGGCACCGGATACGCCAGAGGCCGGCCGGCCTCGCAGAAGGCTCGAATCGCAATCGACAGCAGGTCGTCGCCGCCGTTGCAGCACATGATGTTCTCGGGTGTCACCCCGTGGACGCGTGCGGCCGCCTCGCGGAAGGCGTTTCCCGCCGGATCGGGATAGCGCCGAAGCTGCTCGGGCCCGATCCCCGCCAGAGCCTTCATCACCTCCGGAGAAGGCGGATATGGATTCTCGTTGGTGTTCAGCTTGACCACATCGGTCGCCCTGGGCTGAAACCCCGGCGTGTAGCCCCCGACCCGTTCCACATTGTCCCGAAAATAGCCCATCGTTCGTTCCCGAGTTCTCCGGCGCCGTGCCACGCCCTTCGGCACGACAGGCCGCAGATTATACGCTCGGCCGCCACGAAAGGAAAGTCCCGATTCCTGCCAAGTCGGCGTGACACGTGGGCACGCGTGTCCATTGGGCAGTTTGGCCTTTACAGGACTTGCTTTGCCCATACAATGGGGCGTTCACGCGGCATTTGAACGAACAGGATGTCAGCCAGGCGGCCGGAGGAGCCGCATGAAACGGTATCAGGAGTCAGCATGACGAAGATTGCGATTTATGACACGACCCTCCGCGACGGGATGCAGGCCGAAGGCGTCAGTTTCTCTCTGGCGGACAAGCTGGCCATCGCCAAGTGCCTCAACGGTCTGGGAGTGGATTATATCGAAGGTGGCTACGCGGCCTCCAATCCGAAAGAGATGCAGTTCTTTCACGAGGTGGCGAAACTCGGCCTGGAATCCTCGAAGGTGACCGCCTTTGGGAGCACGCGAAGGGCCGATTGCACCGTCGAAGACGACCTGTCGCTCAATTCGATCCTGGCCACCAAGGCACCCTCGGCCACGATCGTTGGAAAGACCTGGGACCTCCACGTGGGATTGGTGTTGGGCTGTTCGCTCGATGAGAATCTGGCGATCTGTGCCGAATCGATCCGCTATCTCAAGCAGAAAGGCCTTGAGGCGATCTTCGACGCGGAACACTTCTTCGACGGCTACCAAGCGAATCCCGAGTATGCGACGAAGGTGCTGGCTGCGGCCGCGGAGGCCGGGGCCGACGCCCTGGTGCTCTGCGACACCAATGGGGGCTCTCTGCCGCACCAGGTGCTCGAAATCACCGAACAGGTCTGCAAGGCGTTCGGCTCGGTCGTCGTGGGAATCCATACCCACAACGACTCGGACTGTGCCACCGCGAATGCCCTTGCCGCGATCCGGGCCGGTGCCCGGCATGTCCAGGGGACGATCAACGGCCTGGGCGAACGCTGTGGGAACGCCAATCTGTGCTCGCTGATCCCGAACCTGGCGTTCAAGATGGGCCTGGAGCCGTTGAGTCCCGACAAAATCAAGCTGTTGACGGAGGCGTCCCGTTTCGTGTTCGAGGTCGCTAACCTGCCTCCGGTGATGAGCCTGCCGTATGTGGGCGACAGCGCCTTCGCCCACAAGGCCGGACTGCACGTCGACGCCCTGCGCAAGAGCAAGCAGACGTACGAGCACATCGATCCGCAGGTCGTGGGTAACGAGCGACGTTTCCTGATCAGCGAGCTGAGCGGCAAGTCCAACATTCTGGCCGAACTGGAGAAGGCCAAGATCGTTCAGGACAAGACGCTGGCCCGCAAGATCCTCGCCCGCGTCCAGGACCTCGAAAACGAGGGCTACCAGTTCGAGGCCGCCAACGCCAGTTTCGACCTGCTGGTCCGCAAGATCATGGAGACATTCCAGCCGTCGTTCGAGCTGATCAAATACCACGTCGATGTGGAAAAGCGCAAGGGCGGAGAAATCGTCACCGAGGCGACGGTCAAGCTGAAGGTCGGCGACGAGATCGAGCACGTGGTCGGCGAGGGCGACGGTCCGGTCAACGCCCTGGACGCGGCGCTGCGCAAGTCGCTCGAACGGTTCTACCCGGCGCTGAAAGAGGTGCAGTTGTTCGACTACAAGGTCCGCGTGGTCAACGCCAAAGAAGGCACGGCGGCGCGGGTCCGGGTGGTGATCGAGTCGCGCGACAAGCAGTCCATCTGGGGGACAGTCGGTGTCTCGGAGAATGTGATCGAGGCGAGCTGGCTGGCGCTGGTGGACAGCGTCGAGTACAAGTTGCAGCGGCTGGCCGGATGAGGCCGGCCGGCATTCGGCAAGAAGAATCCCGTGCCGGGACGATCCGATGTCCGGCACGGGATTTCGTGCGTGGCCGGCATCCTATGCCATCGCGCCGGCAACCTCCTGGTCGGCGTTCTGCAGCCTGCGTCTTCGACGGTTGACGGTTCTTCTTTCGGGATCGGCCACCTGGGATTCATCCGCCGCCACCTTCAGGGCATCCGCTGCCGTGGCGGCGAACCCGTCGGCGCCGATCTCTTCCCATAGACCTTCGGCTCGATTGAACAATCCGCCGGAAACCACGATTCGCAGGTCCGGCCACGCATTGACGCTCCGGATTCTGTCGATCAGTCGGCGTACATCGGGGGCCTGTTTCGGTGTAGTGCCGTAGAGGAACAGAATGTCCGGTGCATACTCATTGATATAGGCAAAGACGTCGTCGTTGGTCAGGCCGCCGCCGAGGAAGCGGACTTCCCAGCCGTCGCTCTCGAACAGATCGGCGATGATCTGGGCGCCAAGCTCCTGCAGTTCGTCGCGGGCGCACGCGACGGCCACCTTCTTGTGTCGGGCGGGCCGGCGGGGCAGTTTGTTCTGGAGTTGATCGACGATGGTCCGATTGATGCGAGTGGCCAGATGTTCCTGGACCGAGGTGATCTTGTCGGCTCGGGAGAGCCGCTCGATCTCGGCCATGACGGGCCAGATCAGGTGCAGGTATACCGAGTTGGCCGGGATGCCGCTCTGCATGGTTTCTTCCACGACACTGCGGCAGGCCTTTCGGTCGCCGCGAAGCAGGGGGGCCAGGTACCGGGCGAGGATATCTTCCTTAACCATCGATCTCTCCTTTGTGGCTGCTGAAGTATCTTGTGTTAATATGGGTTGTTTGTTTCATGTGGGATAGTATCGGTAGGGGTCAAAGAAAAACTTGAGTGAAAATAGGCAAGGGCGAAAAAATGGCGATCTTGGGTTTTTCGGGGGATTCGAAACACATTCGACCGGCTGGCAACAGCGGTTCTCAGGAGCTGTTGCGTGTCCTATAATTGCGAGGTTTTTCGTCTGGGAGGACGACGGTCGTGCGGGACTCCCGAAACGAGGAGGGGCAGGCACCCAAGGCATGAAGCGTGAGAGGGTGGGAACGCAGGCTATCGACGCCACTCAGGCTTGCGCACCATCAGAGGCGGCATTTGTTGCGGTGGCCGGCGGGATTTACCGATCCGAATGCAACTGCGGCCGCTGGGATACCAGCGGAGCGTAAACAGCTTGGTCTTGAGAAGGAACCCGTCTTTCTTGAGCTTGCTGAACATATCTCTATTTCATACAGCCATGACAAACCGTTATACACCGTCACCCTCCTCCTTATCGGTTGGCCGGCGGGGGGACTTTGGCTCAAAAAGGGAAAGAGCAGCCTGTCTTAGGCTGCTCTTCGGAAGTCGAATCAGCGGTGGCGAGTGAGCCGTCGGCTATAGCCGGACGGAGATGCCGCGGCCGGCGAGATAGGCCTTCATCTCCTGAATGCTGTACGTCCCGAAATGGGCGATGGAGGCGACGAGGACGGCGTCGGCGTGGCCGTCGACAACGGCCTGATACAGGTGTTCAAGCGTTCCGGCACCGCCGGAGGCAATGACCGGAAGTGACACGGCGTCGGCGATGGCCCGGGTCATGGCGATGTCGTAGCCGGTCTGCATGCCGTCGGTGTCCATACTGGTTGGCAGGATGGTCCCGGCGCCGAGGGCCTCGACCTTACGGGCCCATTCGATGGCGTCCCGGCCGGTGCCCTTGGTGCCCCCGCTGACCATGACCTCGAAGCCTGAGGGCAGGGTGGCATTCTTGGCGGTATCGATGGCGACGGTGATCCTCTCGCGTCCGAACTTGTCGGATGCCTCCTTGATCAGGTCGGGATTGCGCACGGCTGCCGTGTTGATCGAGATCTTGGACACTCCCAGCCCAAGCAGTTCCTCGATCCCCTGGCAACTGCTGATCCCGCCGCCGACAGTCAGGGGCACCGAGATGCGGTCCACTGTACGCCGAACGGCGTCGAGCAGGGTCTTTCGGTTCTCCAGCGTGGCCGTGATATCGAGAAAAACCAACTCGTCGGCGCCGGCTTCGCTGTA
>ERZ764778.1375-NODE-1375-length-24963-cov-6.341296_pt1 | contig 24963 bp, 20 predicted proteins | sample MGYA00374951_ERZ764778 | MGnify/ENA primary metagenome ERZ764778 (study PRJEB28918, sample SAMN05720193) | bioreactor metagenome | isolation source: Anaerobic biogas reactor | place: USA:Washington, USA | collected 2015-08-08 ...
GTACGGTGGTGTGGGAGGTCGGCTACTCAACTAATGGGTAGCCTCCTACCCGATTCCTTAAACGGGGGAACCTAAGACGCTTAAGGGACGCAGATTATTATGATTAACGCAGATTAGGAACGGGAGGCGGGAAGTTAGATGTGAGAGGCACGAAGGGAATTCCACTTGCTCCCGGAATGAGAACCGGCAAATTCAGCTGCTCAGTTTCGGTCTCCGAGCAGCACACCGCCAATTCGCCCTCCATGGCTCAATGGCGGACTCAGGACCTCCTATCCTTCGGCTGCTCTCCGACCTCACCTTCGCAGGAGTTTGCTCAGTTTTCATCCCAACGGTCGACTGCGTTGGAATTCCCTCCGCGCTTCCAAAAAGCACTAAAAGAAATCATAATTAATCAGCGTAAATCAGCGTCAAAAAAACTCCAAGGGGAAGCACGAATCCTCTAAAAGAGATTCGGCTTCCGCCTCCCGCCCCCCGCCTGTCCCAATTGTGTTCGATTTGATATGAAGGATACGGTAAAATCTATATATCGGGGTATCGACGGAACAATACTTAGGATGGTGGGGTGTGGATGCAGGCCAAGTTTTTGCTGGAAAAAGTGGGCTATGAAGTTGAGGCTTCCGGAACTCAGGGGAGACAAAGGATATTGAGTGATGTGGGTATAACCATACCTGCCGGGCAGATTTTTACTATTACCGGTCCTTCGGGGTCCGGGAAAAGCAGTCTTCTATATCTTCTCAATCTGTTGCGGGATCCTACCACGGGAGTGATCTTTCTGGACGGACAAAATATGGCGGAAATGAATGTTTTGGAGGTTCGCAGAAAAGTAGGGATTGTGTTTCAGAAGCCTTTTATGTTTAAGGGGAGCGTTAGGGAAAATCTGCTTTTGGGTCCTAAGCTCAAAGGAAGCGAGTCCAGGTACAGTCCGGAGGATTTACTGGAAATGATGGGACTGGAGCGAGAGATGGCCCGCAAGGAAGCGATTTTACTGTCCGGCGGTGAGCAGCAGCGAGTATCATTGGCACGGGCTCTGGCCAATGAACCTGATGTTTTGTTATTGGATGAAGTAACTTCCGCTCTTGATGCTGATTCGGCTTGTTCGGTAGAGAAGCTGGTAAAAGCCCTCTGTGAGGAGAAGGGGATTACTGTAGTCTGGGTAACTCACGATATGGAACAGCTTATGAGGGTGGGGGATAACTCTCTTCTTTTGATAGATGGCCGGGTGGCTTTCACGGGGACCAGCGATGAGTTCAAACACCAATATTTTCCTTCTAAGAGGGAAATGAATACTGAGTTGTTTACAGACGGGAGGCTTTGACATGAGTTATTTGTCGGTGATATTAGCCTTATCGTTTGTATTGGTGGCGGTGGTGATTTCCGTCAGAGAGAACCTGGAGCTGGAAAAGGATTTGATGATTGGTACTTTTCGGGCTTTTGTACAATTAATCGCCATCGGATTCATTCTGAAGTTTATTTTTGAAATGGAGAAATGGCCTTATATTGTGGTAATGATAGGCTTTATGGTGTTGGCTGCCGCTCGTAATGCCGAGAAAAGGGGACAGGGGGTAAAGAATGTATTCCCTATGCTGTTGCTGGCTATCAGTATGGGTGAAATCCTGACCATGGGAATGATGTTGGGATTAAAAATCATTCCGTTTCAGGCTCAATATGTAATTCCTATTAGTGGAATGATAATTGGCAATGGGATGGTGGCTTCCGCTCTTACCTTGAATCGCGTCAAAGCTGAAATTGAAAGCAGGAGAGAGGAGATTTTAGTGCTGTTGGGATTGGGGGCAACGGCGCGCCAGGCTTCAAGCTCTACTCTTCAGGCGTCCCTGAAATCAGCTTTGATTCCTACGGTTGATTCCCTTAAAACTGTGGGTATAGTTCAGTTGCCGGGTATGATGACCGGACTTATCATTGGCGGAGTCAGCCCGTTGGTGGCGGTTAAATATCAACTGGTGGTGATGTTAATGATTACTTCAACTGTTAGTATAACGGCTATGATTGTGGCCTACTTTGCTTACAGCAAGTTTTTTACGGAACGCCACCAGTTGATATAGGGGATCAGGGAATTCGCCGGGGCTTCTTAATTTTTAATTGTTTTCCGCTGCGGGTCAGGTCTTGCTGCAAAGGGTCTAAAAGGGCTTTCTGTGCTTCGCCTGGGGTACGAAACATGGGGCTGAAGTTGACACCCCAATAACGGCCTGCTCTGCTTAGGGTTACCTCATAGTCTGCTTGTTCGCGGGCTACAAGATCGGTCAAGGCCCAACGTTCATTGATGGCGTAATTAAAGGGCATGGTGCAGTAGCCTTTCAATTCTCCCCATTCCGATCCCCACGAATTTAAGGTCAGCCACCGGTTATCACGGGTCCAGCCCACAATTGAAACCATGTGGAATCCGTGCAGCTTTTCGGTTGATTTATCTGGCAGGGGCAGATGGCCGCCGTGATAAAAGCTATCGTAAACTGATATCCCAATGGCTACCGGCCCTAATTCCATGAGGGCGGTTTTTATTTCATCCACGGTATGTATGCCGGCATAAGTTTTTATCCTTTGAGGCAGTGCATCCTGGTGCATGGCTTCGGTTATGCTTTGAGCACACACGGCATAAGGATAAATACCTGGAAACATGGCTTCACGACAATTGCCCCGGACTCGTAAATTGTGCAGTGCTTCCCGGGGAATCATACCTTCTCCCTGGAAGTCTGTGGGTTGCCGGGCACCATATATGTAGGCGGCGGACAGACTGATGAATTGACCCCGTTCCTGAAGCTCCTGCATTTCTTTTATGGCTTTAAGGCTGAAAGGAACACAGGCTCCTATATCGCTCTGATCATATGGTTTGGGAATCAGGAAAGGAAATGTATACTGTTCGGGGAAAGAACGCCGGGTGGCTGTTACTTTTGCCAGAGGGTAATCACGGTAGTCTTGTGGGCTGGGCACTACCCCCAGCTGGCGTTGCCGGTATTTCATAGGCTACACTCTCCTTGGCAAATGAGTTCTTTGGCAGTTTGCCTGGGGGATTGTATGATTGTGAACTTGAAGATATGCTAATAATGTCACCTCCAGACAAGAAAAAAGCCGCATTTTCTGCGGCTTTTCTACTGGAAACTAACTTACACAAGACTGATCATCAAAGAGCATTGCAAAAACCAGGATAATGAGGATAATCCAAATGATGTTGTTTCCCCCAAAGCAGCCGCCGCCTCGGAACATATCTTCCCTCCTTACTGTACAGTTAGTGGGGGGAGTCATAGGGGTATAGTTTTCCGAATGTAGAAGCCCCCATGACTCTGACTTCCCCCGGAATGATAGGTTCATACGTTGCGTACCCCTTGCAGGATTCGCCTGGATTCCCTATCTGCTATATGTTATGAGAGAAGAAGTCGGATGGTTACTATTTTTGTTGCCAAATATGCAAGGGTGTTTCACGGGATAATAACACTTCTGGCCCATGGGGTGAGGGGAAGGCGGCTCCCGCTGCGCGTCCCGCATCTCAATTAGTTTTCGTTGTCATTGTTGTCGTCTTTTCCTTTGCCCAGAGAAGAAAGAATTCCCATTATCGTCATGAGGGTCTGGGGGTTGATGTCGGGAAGGTTTCCGCTTTTATTCCCCGATAACATGCCGATTATATTTTTAAGTGCGTCCCCATCCATGCCTGGATGCCCTGTTAGTTGCGGATGATCGCCAGGGGGGGTATGCTGGTTCATTAAATTCACAATTCCCAGCAGGTTGGTCAGAGATAAAATTCCTATCATCTGATGGGGCTGTAATTTATCTGCTTTGTTAGGAGAGGTAACTTCGTATATAATATTTAATAACAGGCTCTGCAGGGTGGGACTTTGATCCATATCAGGTCCTCCTTTCCTGGAGATTAGAACAGGTTTATGGCCCGGGCCGCTTCTTCGAGCATTTTTTTCCGGGCGCGGGTGATGGCTTGATTAGTAACTTCTATAAGGGTTGCTTTCAGAACTTTGGATTTGCCAGGATCAAGAAGACGATTGTCTATAGTGATATCTGTTAGTTCTTGTTGATAATTGATGGTTACAGAAACCAGGCCGTTTTTTGAAACGATTTTCAGGCTTTGCTTTTTCAGGTTTTTTTCCAGACTATCTTTGATGCGCTCGGCATCGGGAATCATATTTAATAGATCCTCTTTATTCAACTAGTCACCTCCTCAAGGGGGACCTAAAGTTGTAACATTATATTCAAATGGTTCCTGTTTTGTTTATCATTTTCACAAGGGAGTGTTGAAAAAATGACAGAATTGATTGAAGTGGTTAAGAAAGAATTGCTTCGTACCGGCCTCTGGGTGGCGATTGCTGTTGCTGTTGCTTTTGGCATAGCGCTTTTATGGAAATAGTTGGCAACAATAGAGTCTGACCTAAACTCATGTGGTTTTTTGTCGTGCATATTTAAAAGATAACCATTTTCTTGAAGGAGGTAGTGGTAATGGCGGTAAGCAAATTTGACGGTAATAACTTCGAACTGGAAGTGCTCAAGTCTGATCAGCCGGTTTTAGTTGATTTTTGGGCGTCATGGTGTGGCCCTTGCCGAATGGTGTCACCAGTTATAGAAGAAATGGCTGGGGCTTATGATGGCCGCCTCAAGGTTGGGAAACTGAATGTGGACGAAAATCAGGCGTTGGCTACTCGTTATCAAGTAATGAGTATTCCCACATTGGTGATGTTCAAGGATGGGGTTGAAGTGAACCGCATGGTCGGGTTTAGAGGCAAGCCCCATTTACAACAGTTTATTGATGCGGAGCTGGGATAGAAGCTATATAAAGAAATGATTAGCTAATCTTTAGGATGTTGCAATGGGAGCTTTTTTGAGCGGTCAGACAGAGCTATAATTTCTGAAAAATCCGGCATAGTTGTGACCTGCGGCTATGCCGTCTTTTTTCTTGCACAATATTCCCTTAACCTCTCCTCGAACAATCCTCTATGAAAATTTATAAACTTCAGATCTCGTCACCCAGCTTTTTCAGATAGGTGTGCAGGGAAGCTATGGCAGTCTTGTTGTCAGGATTCGCATATGTTTTCTCCCCAGCCATGCCTTTCAGGAAATCCCAGAACGCGGCGACCATGTTGCCTTCACCCATAGCCAGAACCACCGGCGGCTGGGAGGTTTTCGCCACGATTACGCCTACCTCCTCTCGCGCGTAGACGGTATACCGGTCTTCTTTCTGCCTGCCGATCAAAATCACGTGATAGTTCTCACAAGAAGCGAGCAGGGTGATCACCTGCTCCATATGAGCGGCATACTCCTCCGGCGTATAGAATACGGTACCGCCATCCAGTATATTTGACATGGCCACCTTGGCGCCGCCGTTTTTTACTGCCACTGTGTCAGGAAGATGGATGAGTTCGGTAAAATGATTGGTCTCAAGGCTCTCCAAAAAGCGCCTGCGCCGCGCTGAATGGACGGAGAGATGATTGGATGCGTCGATGCCGGAACGTCTGATGATCGATGCCAACAAATTCTCAGGCATAGTCAGTATGGAAAGGGATTCCGTCTTGATCAGCGTGTCGGCACGCTCCCCCTCGAATTCCGCCAGAGTGTCGTAGAAAGTATCACGGTCCCTGGCGGTAAAAATCCGCATCAGCGGACGGCACAGGCGCAGGTACTGCAGGAATTCTTCCGTGAAGGACGCAACGACAGCGGGGTCACGGTAAAGGACATTGGCGGCCAGGGAAATCTGGTCGCCAATGGAGTTAGAAACGACCGCTGCTGTCTCAGGTGCGATGAATAGCGTCTTTTTGAAAACGCCGTCCCGTTTCTTGGGATAAAAGTACGGCTCGATGTTCCCGCTCATATACAGCGGCATCCACTGGCTGATAGCGCTTAGCATTTCGTCGAGATCTCGGCTGATGGTGTGGATGATTTTGATTTCATTCCCTTTTGAAAGCACACGTGCCATAAGCTCGGCCCACTTTCGAGCATATTCAGGGTCGGCCGTCATCCAGGAAGTCTCTTCATCGGAAAACAACAGGAGTGTCTGCGGATTTTCCCGTGCGGCAACCTCAGACAGGAAATACTCTGCCGTCCGACGCTTGCCCTCGATGCCGTAATAGAAGGATACATCGCCATGGGGGAACGGGAGAATACAATCCTCCTGCGGACGCGCCGGCGCGGGACGACCTCCCAGGCCCGACAGGCCGCTTAGGAATCGTCCCACCCGCTCTGCACCGCCACTGTTGTCGTGGAGCAGCCAATCCGCAATCTCCTCAGCAAGGGCCGCATTGTCATCTGGCAGGCTTGTTAGCTTCAGAGCGTCGGATATCGCCTTTTTCTGATAGTCCTCAGAGCAGCGCCGCGCGAAATTTGCAGCCATACTATGTATGACGCCTGCATCCTTTGGCATAAGCCGCTTGCCGTTTCGCAGACGGCTGATATAAGAGGCATCCAGCGATACGCGCCCAGCGAGGGCGCTGTTAGAGGTCTTAGTAATCGTCATCAAAAAATTCAGTTTGTCAGCAAATGACATGGCAACGCATCCTTTTGCTTTAAAATATCAAAACCTCCGTATTATTGCAAGAAAAAGTGGCACAGTACATGCCGCTTTTGTCATTGCCATTTTGCCAAGGGCGGTTGCCTGGTTCAGCGTATTTCGATATGTTCAAAGGTAATGCTTATGGAACTCATCCTGCGGATGAAAACGGGTTTTTTTGAAAAGGTTTAGGAGCGGGTCTTTTGTTTTATCCACTCCAGAAATTCTTTGCGCTTTGTTTCCTGACCGTTTTCAGTGGGTTGATAAAATACGGTGTTTTCTATTCCTGCGGGTAAATAATCTTGTTTGACATACCCCCCAAAAGCATGAGGGAATTTGTATTCTTTGGTTTTTCCCAGCAGGTGGGATTTGGAATGGGAGTTGTCGGCTATATGGCGGGGTACTTCAATGGCAGGCAGCCTTCTTACATAGTCAAGGGCCATGTCGATAGCTGCTTTACTGCTGTTGCTTTTGGGGGCGGTGGCCAAGTAGATGGTGGCCTCAGCAAGAGGAATCCTGGCTTCGGGCAGTCCGATTCTTTCGGTAGCCTGGAAAGCGGCTACAGCTATTAACAAGGCCTGAGGATCGGCCAGTCCAATGTCTTCGGCGGCATGTATTACGAGACGGCGGGCAATGAATATAGGGTCTTCGCCGCCGTGTATCATCACGGCCAGCCAAAACAAGGCGGCATCCGGATCGCTGCCCCGTATGCTTTTTATGAAGGCGGAGATGGTGTCATAGTGACGATCGGCTTTTTTATCGTAGTTTACGTAAAAATGGCCGGCGGTCTCTTGTATGTCTTCAGCGCTGATGGTGGCTGAATCTCCACGGATCTGGGCCGCGGTTTCCAGGATGTTAAGGGCGGTGCGGGCATCCCCCTTGGATCGGGCCACGATTTCTTCCAGGGCATTATCGTCCAGCTTAATCTTCTGTGATCCTAATCCTTTTTCCGCATCGCTTATTGCGCGTTTTAACAGGGACTGTATCTGGGCCGGGGTCAATGGGTTCAGTACGTAGATTTTCATACGCGATAAGAGGGCGGAGTTCAGTTCGTAAAGAGGATTCTCCGTGGTGGCACCCACCAGGTAGAACAGACCGCTTTCTACAAAAGGAAGCAGTACATCCTGCTGGGATTTGTTAAATCTGTGAACCTCGTCTACAAAAACCAGGGTTTTCTGGCGATAGAAGTCCCACCGCTGCTGGGCATCCCGGGCTATGGCGCGCAGTTCGGCGACTCCGCTGGTCACGGCTTTAATGTATTCGAAGTGGGATTTGGTTTTTTCGGCTAATATCAGGGCCAGGGTGGTTTTTCCTGATCCGGGCGGGCCGTATAAAATGAAGGAATGAAGCTGGTCTTCTTCGATAATTTTCCGCAAAGGACCATTTTCTCCTACTAAATGCTCCTGGCCGACAAAATCCTCTAGTTTGGCCGGACGCATCCGATAGGCCAGAGGTCCCTCTCCTGATTTTTCCCGTTGATTCTCAAATAAATTCATCGCAGCTTACCCTCCATTGTGCCTAGATTAAGGCTTTATACGCCAGGTGTCAAATTGGGAAGTGAGGCGGGAGGAGTGAGGGGGGAGGCAGGCGGGAGCCAAATCTTGTTAAGAGATTTGTGCTTCCCGCTTGGTTCGACGTGGAGCGTTCAGGCGGGAGCCAAATCTTGTTAAGAGATTTGTGCTCCTCGCTTGGTTCGACGTGGAGCGTTCAGGCGGGAGCCAAATCTTGTTAAGAGATTTGTGCTTCCCGCTTGGTTCGACGTGGAGCGTCGAACTTCATTATTCCCTACGTTAGTTTACGGGAGCCGAAGGCACGAGGTTAGTTCCACTTGCTCCCGGAATTCGGACCGGCAAATTCAGCTGCTCAGGTTCGGCTTCCGAGCAGCACACCGCCAATTCGCCCTCCATGGCTCAATGGCGGACTCAGGACCTCCTATCCTTCGGCTGCTCTACGTCCTCATCTTCGCAGGAGTTTGCTCGGTCCTCATCCCAACGGTCGCGAAGTTGGAATAACCCGTGCCTCCAAAACTCTTTTAAAAATCATATAAAATCAGCGTTAATCTGCGAAAATCAGCGTCAAAAAAACCCCCAAGGGGAGCCGAAGGCACGAGGTTAGTTCCTTACTTGTTTATTCCCTAAACGGGGAGAAGACGCAGATGGACGCAGATTGTTATGATTAACGCGGATGAGGATCGTGAGGCCCGTGGTTATCCATGTCTTGAACCATTTCTGTTACCTATGTCCTGACTGAACTCTGAATAAGCCTCCCGGTTCCCCTCACTTCCTAATTAGGTATGTTTTTAGCGGCAGTGAGGCAAGATATGGGTGTGAAGAGCAGAAGGATTTTAGGGTTGCCGGTTATACAAGAAGGGGCAGGGAATGTGCTGGGGCGGGTTGCGGATGTGGTTATTGATGATGGCTTTCAGGTTAAATCGCTGCTGGTGGATGTGAGGGAGGGCAGATGTGTTCTCGATATGGATGAAGTAGTTATTGGTCATGATGTCTTGCTTGTGAAGGGAGCCGAGAGCCTGAAGAGGGTGGAAGCGGGACAGTATTGCATCAAGGGCAGGGAGCGAACGGGCATGATGGTTTTGGATTATGACGGCAGGGAATTGGGGATAATGAGCGATGTGGTGGTTGAACCGGAAAGTAAAGAGGTGCAGGGAATCGAGATATCTTCAGGTATAATCAAGGATTTTATCACTGGGCGCAGTGAGATTTCCCTGGAGAATGTTATTGGCACTGATGGTGATACGATAATTATCCAGAATGAGGAGGAATAACAGGTGAGATGTCCGGCTTGTAACAGTCTCCAGGTCGGTAAGGTGGGCAGTGATCAGTTTTACTGCTGGAATTGCTTTATTGAATTTGCAGTGCGGAAGGGACGGCTAAATATGTTTGAGGTGGCTGAAGATGGTTCCCTTCTCTCTTTGGAAGATTCCGTTGATATTATAGGTTGACAGGAGGTGAAAGGATGCATTCCTCAAGTTTCAGAAGTGGCTTAATGGCTGGGGGGATAATAGGGGCTGTACTGGGAATGGCTATGTATTCATATACTCACAGGAACCGCCGGAGTGGAATGTCGGCTGTAATCAATCGGGCTGGTGATATGGCCAGAGATATGAGTCAAGGGATAGAAAAAGGATGGACAGATTAGGATATTACGTTAGAATTGGCATCTTGATTTTGGTGGCGTTAGCCACCTTTTATTTTTTGGCCCGGGTTCGTGCAGTTTTGTTTCCCTTTGTGCTGGGGGCGGGATTGGCTTATATCCTGTTCCCGTTGGTAAAGAGAGGTGAGGCTCGTGGATTGGGACGAGGCTGGACCTTGCTAATTCTATACATTGCTGCCATTGGTGTAATCGGAATATTGCTGTGGGTGTTCATTCCCCGGCTCAGCCGAGAAATTGGGGAATTGGCTCTTCTAATGCCGGGGTATTTTGAAGATGCCCAGGTGGCATTGGAGTCTTTGGACGGAGTGGCCTTAGGAGCTGAACTCAGACATATAATCGAGACCAGTCTTGAGCAGGCCGAAAGTCGTGCTTATCAGGCTTTGCAGAATTTTATCAATGATCTGCTGGGGCTGGCCGGAAGTATGATTGCTTTAATTTTTGCGCCGATTCTGGCCTATTACCTGGTGATGGATTGGGAGAAAACCAGGGATGGGTTTCTGAGCTTTTTCCCGGTTAAAACTCGGGGAAAGCTGATTGCCCTGGGTATGGAGATTGACGAGATCCTGCGGGGTTTTATTCAGGGGCATCTGATGGTTTGTTGTATTGTTGGGGCTCTGACGGGGTTGCTGGCGGCGGTCTTAGGTATTCAGTATGCTGTTATTATTGGAATAATCAATGGGATTGCGGAGCTTTTCCCTTACGTGGGGCCGATTCTTGGTGCAATTCCTTCCCTGGCTCTGGCCCTGGGAGAGGGGCCGGGAAAGGCTGTCTATCTGGGAGTGGGGTTTCTGGTGATTCAACAATTGGAATCTAATTTTCTGTCTCCTCGCATCGTTGGGGACCGGGTAGGGCTCCATCCTTTGGTGGTGATTTTTGCCTTGCTTTCGGGGGGAGAGCTTTTTGGCATCTGGGGAATCTTGCTGGCAGTTCCGGCAGCGGCGGTGCTTAAAGTATTGATCAGGTTTATCTTCTATCAGGTGGTTGATTGACACCTAATGCCTGATTAGGACAAAATATAAGTCAGATGGGGAAAGGGAGGCAGTTTTTGGTGCTTACAAGCCGTGAAATCAGACAATCATTTATCGATTATTTTGGTGCTCGTGGACATGCGGTCGTTGCCAGCTCGTCATTAGTTCCGATCGATGATCCTACGCTGCTTTTTACCAATGCGGGCATGAACCAGTTCAAGGATGTTTTTTTGGGGATTGAACAGAGAGATTACCGGCGGGCCGTAACTTCACAGAAGTGTATTCGGGCAGGGGGCAAACACAACGATCTGGATACGGTAGGCCGTACTCCGCGGCATCATACTTTTTTTGAGATGTTGGGAAATTTCTCCTTTGGCGACTATTTCAAACGGGAAGCAATTGCATATGCATGGGAGTATCTGACTGCTGTTGCCAAGTTATCACCTGATCGGCTTTGGGCGACGGTTTACCTGGACGATGATGAAGCATTTGATTTGTGGCAGGAGGTGGCCGGGGTTAGTCCGGACCGGATTGTGCGCCTGGGAGAGAAGGATAATTTCTGGTCTATGGGGGATACGGGACCCTGTGGTCCCTGCAGTGAGATAATATATGACCGGGGTCTGGAATATCGTTGCCAGGAAAAAGAGTGTGCTCTTGGGAAATGCGATTGTGGCCGCTGGCTGGAGATTTGGAATCTGGTCTTTATGCAGTATGACCGAGACGAAAATGGAGTTATGAATCCTTTGCCCAGACCCAGTATCGATACGGGTATGGGATTGGAGCGGTTGACTTCGATTCTGCAAGGGGTCGAAAGCAACTATGAAACGGATTTGTTTACCTCCATTATCAAGGCTATTGAAGAGATGACGGGCCAAAAGTACCAACCGGGCGGGGAAGGCTTTCCTTTTCGGGTCATTGCCGATCATATCAGGGCCTGCACCTTTTTGGTGATCGATGGAGTTTTACCTGGCAATGAGGGCCGCGCCTATGTTTTGCGCCGGATTCTGCGGCGGGCGGTTCGTTTTGGCAAGCGTCTGGGATTGGACGAACCTTTCTTTTTCCGGCTGATTCCGGTGGTAATTGAGGTTATGGGAGCGGCTTATCCGGAGATCAAGGAAAAACAGGAATTTGCAGAAAAAGTGATTCGGATGGAGGAAGAACGCTTTTTTGCAACCCTAAGTGATGGCTTGCGTAAATTGGAGGATATAATAGCTCGTCTTCAAGGGCAGAATAAACGGGTAATACCGGGACCGGAAGCGTTTATGCTCTACGATACTTTTGGATTTCCCATTGATTTGACTGAGGATGTGGCCGAGGAGTCTGGACTTTTGGTTGATAAGGTTGGCTTTGAGGCTATGATGACGGAACAAAAAGAGCGGGGGCGCAAGTCCTTCAAGAGTGAAGGGGCTTTTGCTCTGGAAAAAGCGGTGGCGGTTATTCTGGAAGGCCAGGCTGCCACTGATTTTGTAGGCTACCAATGTCTGGAGTGGGATTCAGAGATAGTATCGATAATTGCGGATGGTCAAGGGGTTGAGGAAGTGAATTCCGGGGAAGCCGGCCTGGTGCTTCTGGAGACTCCTTTTTATGCTGAGGGTGGGGGCCAAACGGCGGATCATGGTGTTATCCAGGGCCCGGAGGGTCGCCTGATTGTACGTGATGTACAAAAGATTGCAGGCTGGTTTTTGCATTCGGGACAGGTTGAGGGTGTTCTGCGTCTGGGGCAGGAGGTGAATGCCAAGGTTGACCGGGATCGCCGTATGGATACTGCGGCTAATCATACTGCAACTCATTTGCTTCACAAGGCATTGCGCCTTTCCATTGGTGAACATGCCCAGCAAAAGGGCTCTCTGGTGGAACCGGAGCGATTCCGCTTTGACTTTTCCCACTTCTCGGCCCTTACAGCCGATGAGTTGAGTAATATAGAAGAATTAGTCAACCGTGAGATCTGGGCTTTGCATCCGGTTCATGCCATGGAGATTTCTTTGGATGAGGCGCGGGAAATGGGGGCGGTAGCCTTATTTGGAGAAAAATATGGAGACCAGGTGCGAATGGTAGAAGTGGAAGGCTTTAGCAGGGAACTTTGTGGGGGAACTCACGTCAAAAACACAGGCGAAATAGGACTTTTCAAAATTCTATCAGAGTCCAGTATCGGATCGGGTCTGAGAAGGATCGAAGCTCTGACCGGGGAGCAGGCGTGGCTGGATTTTCGCAAGGCTCAGCAGGAGCTGTACCGGGCTGCGGCCGCAATGAAGGCTCCTCCCCTGGAATTGACGGAACGAATAGATGATCTGACCCGACAGCTGCGTGAGCGCGAAAAGGAACTGGAGAATTTAAAGAACCGTCTTGAAAAGGAAAAAGCCGGCGATGTTTTAGATCAGGCGGTTAAGATAAATGATGTAAGTCTCCTTACGGCTGAAATTGAAGCATCAGACATGAATTCGTTACGACAGAATGCGGAAATGCTTCGGGATAAGCTGGGGTCGTCGGTGGTGGTTTTGGGGGCGCGACTTGATGATAAAGTTGGTTTTGTGGCTTTTGTGTCCAAGGATTTGAACCCCAAAGGTATTCATGCTGGTGAAATCGTGGGCCAAGCGGCGCGCATCGCCGGAGGCGGTGGTGGTGGCCGGCCTGATATGGCCCAGGCGGGAGGAAAAGAACCTGCCAAGATTAAGGAGGCACTGGCAAAGGCCGGAGAGATAGTGGCGGAGATATTAAGCTCTTAAGCAGACCTGGTTCTCAGTTACAGCTCATGCCTGAAAGTGGTGTGGTTTAAAGAACTTACATTGCTTGGTTAACATAATCTGGTGATATTAAATCGGGTGGGGGCCCGAAGCGCGGACAAGCCGATCCGGCAGTAAACCTAAGGGATATTGGGGCGGACGGCTTTGAATTCAAGGGAGGTGGGAGTATTTCTGGAGAATTTGAGGCAACTACCAGTTTTAAGCTAGCGAAAGATGGCCAGGACCAGGTGAACCATATCCTTGATTCTGTTTACAAAGCTCTGCAGGAGAAGGGGTACAATCCGGTCAGCCAGTTGGTGGGATTTATGATTTCTGGGGATCCCGCTTACATTACCAGCTATAAGGATGCTCGTACCATGATATGTAAAGTGGAACGAGATGAAATTCTGGAGGTATTGATCAGAAAATATTTGGAAGGATAAGCCTTGCCTCTTCTGGGGTTGGGTTCGGGTGTTATTTTGCAGTATCGGCTTCTGGGCAGTACCGGACTTATGGTGTCCAACCTCTGCTTTGGAGTGTTGACCATCGGGCCTTTGCAGGCTAACCTGAGCATTGCTGAGGGTGCGGCTGTTGTCGAATATGCTCTGGGGAAGGGCGTCAATTTTCTGGATACGGCTGAATGTTATGGTACTTACCAATACATAAGAAAAGCTTTGGATTCACAAAGGTATAAGCCGGTGATTGTGTCCAAATCATATGCTTATACCGCTCAGGGAATGAAGGATAGTGTCGAGCGGGCTTTGGATGAGATGGAGCTTCCGGTGATTGATGTTTTTATGCTCCATGAACAGGAAAGTGAAAAGACTCTGGAGGGGCATCGGGAGGCTCTGGAATTCCTGGTTCAAGCCAAAACACGGGGATATATAAAGGCTATTGGTATTTCTACTCATTCAATAGCCGGTGTGATGGCGGGGGCTGATCATCCGCTGGTGGAGGTAATACATCCTCTCATTAATTGTGCGGGTATTGGGATTATGGACGGTACCCCTCAGTCTATGGCTGCTGCCATTCAATATGCACGGTTGAGAGAAAAGGGCATTTATGCCATGAAGGCTTTGGCGGGCGGTAATCTGATCGGGCAGGCTTACGAGGCATTTGCATATGTGCGGGATATTCCCGGCTTGGCTTCGGTGGCGGTAGGTATGCAGAGTCTGGATGAGGTTGACCTTAACCTGACCTGGTTTGCAGGTAAAAGGGACGAGAATCTGGAGCAAAGGGTGGCCAAGAGTCCCCGAAGACTTCTGATTGAGGAGTGGTGTGAAGGTTGTGGTTCCTGTGTGGAGGCCTGCCGCTATCAAGCTCTGGAATTGCATAATGGCCGCGTGATCGTTGATCAGTCCCGATGCGCCCTTTGTGGTTATTGCTCCGCTTATTGCCCGCAGTTTTGTGTTAAAGTTGTGTAGTGAAATGGCAGTAAAGGTGGTATAGCTAATGAGAATTCTGGCCCTTGATGTGGGAACTAAGCGGATTGGAATGGCGGTTAGTGATCCCCTTGGTCTTACTGCTCAGGGTCTGGGGGTTCTCGAGCGAAGAAATCTGGAAGCGGATTTGAAGCTTTTGCGCCGGGTTATTGAAGAAAAAGGGGTTACCAGTCTGCTTTTGGGTCTGCCGCGAAATATGAATGGTACTTTGGGAGAAAAGGCCCGGGAGGTTCAGGAGTTTGGGGATATGCTGGCCCGGGAATTTGGTCTGGCAGTGGAATATCAGGATGAGCGGCTGAGTACAAAAGCGGTGGAAGGAACGTTGATCGCAGCGGATGTCAGTCGCCGCAAAAGACGTCAGGTGGTTGATAAACTGGCGGCGGTTTTTATTCTGCAGGGTTATTTGGATCGAAAAGGGAGCCAGAATAATCGAGGGTCGATTGACAAAGAGATGGAATGACTAATACAATGATTTTGTTGAATTAATAGTGGAATTGGGGTGACATAATGGAAAGAGACGATTTTAATGACTTGGATCTGGAAGAAGATGAGTTTGAGGTTCTCGTTCTGGTTGACGATGATGGCCAGGAGCATTCCTTCGAACTGATTGCTGAACTGGACATTGATGGCAAGACTTATGTGATTGTAGCTCCATTAGACGAAGAAGAAAATGACGAAGAAGTGGAAATCAGTATTCTGAAGGCCACCTTTGATGAGGAAGGAAATATGTTCCTCGCCGATATTGATGATGATGAGGAATGGGAAAAGGTGGCGGATGCCTGGCAGGATTTGGTGGAAGGCGAATGCGAAGAGGACTAGGAATGGAGAAGCCTTGCGGCTTCTTTATTCTCATATGGTAAGGCGGTAATCGGGGGGAGCATTGTTGTTGGATTGGCATAAGAAAGTATTAGCAGTTTTGGTTATAGTTGCAGTAGCAATTGGCGGCGGTACTGCCTTTTGGGCAACTCGGTATGCCGGGGCGGGACAGGATTATCCTAGTGGTACTTGGGTCGCCGGGCAGGATCTGAGCCGGCTTAGCTATGAAGATGCTGCACTTTTGCTGAACAGTATGACTTCGGGGTTTGCCGAGGTTGAGTATCAGTTGAACAGTCCTGCGCTTAAATCACATTCAATTAAAGCCGCGGATTTGGGGGCCAGCTTGGATGTATCCGGTTTCCTTGGGGCGGTGTTGGCGCGGGAAAATGAACGTAATCTGTGGGAGAAGCTGACGAATGATCAGGTACGGGACTATCCTCTGGAGGTTCCAATCGTATATGATCACAATAAATATTATGAGGCTATGGCTGAGCTTTGTCCCGAAATTGAGGAATCCGGCGGTATTGCTCGGGTGAGGTGGAATTCTAATGGGGTTCCCTATCAGGTTTCCGGCCAGGAACGGGTGAGGGTTGACCGTGAAGCCACTTTGAATGCTTTGCCAACGGTTTTTAAGGGAGAAAAACAGCTGGTTGTCAATGCGGTCACTGCTGTGGATTCGGCCCATCTTGATCCCAATGACATTCAGGGTCAGGTTGAAATGGGGAGCAGAACAACTTGGTTTAATGCTGGAAATATCAATCGCAGCTCGAACTTAAAGCTGGCGGCCCAGGCATTGAACGGGGTTATAGTAATGCCGGATCAGGTTTTTTCTTTTAATACGGCAGTTGGCCCCCGGGAGCTGAGCACCGGCTACAAAGAGGCTCTGGTCATACTGCAAAATGAGTTTACTCCCGGACTTGGAGGAGGAATATGCCAGGTTTCATCTACCCTCTATAATGCGGTTCTGCTGGCCAATCTGGAGATAGTGGAGCGTTATAACCATAGTGTGGCGGTTGATTATGTTCCTACGGGTCTGGATGCGACCGTGGTGTATAAATCTAGGGATTTCCGATTTAGGAATAATTTTGATTTCCCCATCTGCATTAAGACCACTACTCAGAGCGGCAAGCTTAATGTGCAGATAATGGGTCAAAAAGAGGAACCGCAACGTGTGGTCAAACTGGAACGGCAAGTTCTGGCTACCTTCCCTTTCCAGGAGGTATATAAGGACGATCCGGAACTGGCCTTGGGCCAGGAGCGGGTTGATCATCAGGGGGTAAATGGCAGCCGGGTTGTCAGTTACCGGGATGTATATGATGTGAATGGGCAGCGTCTGAATAGAGAAAAACTGGCTACAGATTATTACAAGCCTCTTAATAAGTTAATATTTGTAGGCACCAAGGCTGTGATTCCTGTGGAAGAGTCTCCCGGCCAGGAACTGCCTGGTGAGGAGCTGCCGCCGCCAATCGATGGCCCGGATGATATCGATTCGCCTGAAGGAGATCCTGAATTACCTGATGAAGAATCACCATCGGAGCTGCCGGAGGGTTATGCTGATTCTTCTGACCCGGGGGTTCCGCTGGTTATGGATGAGGGGGAATAGCGGATGAATACTCTCGGTGTCCGCAAAGCCAAAAAGTTAATAATGCTGTTGTTGGTTTTCCTGGTTTTGCTTTTGCTGACCGGGCTTTCTTTTTGGCAGTTTAATCACCGGCTGCTGGCTGTTGATCCTGAAGATAGTGTATTGATTGAGGTCACAGTATCATCTAACTCGAATACTGCCAGAATTGCATCTCAGCTGGCGGAGAAGGGCTTGATCAATAATCCCGACATTTTTATTTGGTATTGCCGGCTTAAGGGGTATGATTCTCAGCTCCAGGCCGGGGTATACCAATTCGGCAAAAGCCAGGGCATACCGGAGATGGTACAGGACCTGGTGGCGGGACGGGTGAAAAGCAAAACAATTACTATCCCCGAGGGTTATGATCTGCGGCAAATAGGGGAGCTTTTTGTTGCCCGGGAGATATGTTCCCTGGAGGAATGGCAAACTGCTGTTTTAAAGGATTATGATTATGAGTTTCTTCGGGATATTCCCAAGCGGGACAACCGTCTGGAGGGATTTTTATTTCCTGAAACCTATCGAATAAGGGATGGAGCTTCTCCCGAGGAATTGATTAAAATGATGCTGTCTCAGTTCAGTAAAGTGTGGGATGAACAATTTTCAGCTGCGGCTGAACAGAGTGGTCTGACAACGTACCGGGTAATTACCTTGGCCTCTATGGTTGAAAAGGAAGGCCGACATGATGAAGAGAGGCCGCGTATTGCAGGAGTCATTTTTAACCGATTGCAGATTGGAATGGCTTTGCAGATTGACGCAACGGTACTATATAGCCTGGGTGGCCATAAGGATCGGGTTTTGTTAAAGGATCTGGAGGTGGATTCACCTTATAATACATATCGTAATACCGGGCTGCCCCCGGGGCCAATTGCTTCGCCGGGTGCTGTCAGCATACAGGCGGTTTTGCAGCCGGAAAAACACGATTATTATTATTATGTGACATCTGAAGGCGGCTATCATACGTTTTCCCGTACGTATGAGGAACACCTGAGGGCGAAGAACAAATAAATCATATTCGGAAAAGGATTGTCATGACACTACTAGCGAAGCCGGAGCTGGTGGCACCGGCTGGAAACATTGAAAAGTTAAAGGCTGCTTTGAATTTTGGGGCTGATGCCGTATATCTGGGCGGTCAGGAATTTGGGCTGCGGGCCATGTCCGACAACTTTTCGCCGGGTGATATGGCGGAAGGGGTCAAGGTTGCTCATGGTCAGGGCCGCAGGGTTTATGTTACGGTAAATATTTTTGCCCATAATCGGGATATAGAAATGCTGCCTGAATATCTTAGCGATTTGCAGCAGCTGCAGGTGGATGGCCTGATCATTTCCGATCCGGGAGTTTTTCTTCAGGCGAAGGAATATGCCCCGAGCTTACCGGTTACTGTCAGTACCCAGGCCAATGTGACCAATTATATGAGTGCCGAGTTTTACCGGCGTCAGGGAGCATCTCGAATAGTGCTGGCCCGGGAGTTGACTTTGGCGGAGATCGCCTATATTAAGGAGAAAGTGGCTGTTGATGTTGAGGTTTTCGTACATGGTGCTATGTGTCTTTCTTATTCAGGGCGGTGTTGGCTGTCTCAAGCTATGACGGGCCGTGATGCCAATCAGGGGTTGTGTGCCCATCCGTGCCGTTACCGATATGTGTTGCAGGAGGAAAAGCGGCCGGGGGAATATTTTTCCGTGGATGAGGATGATCGCGGCAGTTATGTTATGAATTCCAAGGATTTGTGTATGATCAGTTTTCTTAAGCCTTTGATGGAGGCGGGAGTAGATGCTTTCAAGATTGAAGGGCGCATGAAAAGCCCGTATTATGTGGGTGCGGTTGTCAAGGTATATCGAGAGGCTATCGATACCATAGCGGCTGGAATTGCTCCCCGGACGGAAAAGTGGACCGGGGAATTGGAACGGGTGGCTACCCGTCCCTTCACTGCCGGATTTGCAGCAGGAAAGCCTCTGGATGCCCAGGATGTTAAACGTTCCACCTTTCCGCGGCAGGTTTTGTTTTGCGGAGTAGTAATGGGGCGCGACAATAATACGGGCAGGCTGTTGGTTCAGCAGCGGGCGCCTTTCGGAATTGGGGATCGGCTGGAGTATCTGGAACCCGGAAAAGCCATAAAGACTGAGGTTGTTAAGGGCTTGTTCAACTCGGAGCACGAAGAGATCATGATTGCCCGTCATCCCCAGGAATTAGTGTGGCTGGATAGTGAATATGACCTGCAGGAGGGGTCGATGCTTGGAAAGCTGGTTGACAATGATCGATAAAGAAGTTATTAAATGCCGGGTAAACCCCATTCACATCAACATTCTGAATCGGATTTTTGAAGGTATGGATGGTATAGGCATAGTGAGCACTATAGACCCTAAGGAGGGTCTGATCAGGGTATTGGTTACTCCGGATACTTATGATGATGCAATGACAATCATCGAAAATGCCCCTTGCCCGGTTGACTTAAGTGAGGCGTGAGGCGTAAGGCGTAAGGCGGGAGGCGAAAGGCGAGAGGGGCTGGCTACGCTGGAATTCACCCCAAGCCTAGTTATTGGAAAGCCGAAAGCAGGATGCAGGAGAAAAACACGGAGTCATTCCACTTGATACTGCCTGAATAAGGAAAACTATTCCTGCAAAACCTAGCATCAGAGATTAACTGATGGTGGGTTTTTATTTTTGTACACTATTCATAAAAGAATGATGGCCGTTTTAATTATAATAAGCCTTCTTTTAGCAGGGATTGGGGGACGGTTTTTCTGGTATCAGGTGATAGAAGGACCGGAATTAGCCCGTCAAGCTTCGTTAATGCGTAGTCAGGGTTTTTCTTTTCCGGAATCGGGGCGTGGGAAGATTCTGGACCGATATGGTCGTACTCTGACCGGAGAGGGCTTGGTATGGTGCTGTTTTGCCATGACCGGGCAGATGGAGGATGTCAGGGGGACTTCCCTGGAGGCTGCGCGGATTCTGTCTTCTGAGGCCTGGATAGTGGAGGATGCTATAAGGAATGGCGGCGGCCGGGGGGAAGCCTTTGTGTTGCTGGCCAGCCACTTGGATGATCCTCAGATCATAAATGAGCTGCGAGGTATTCAGGGGATACTGGTTACGGAGATTAACCGCCGCTATCGTCCTGATGGAGCCTTTGTGCATCTGCTGGGCAATCTGACTCCGGCGGTGGAGGGCTCAAAGTCAGGATTGGCCGGAAGCTCCGGTATTGAACTAAGATATGAGGATTATCTCCAGGCCAGATCCCTTCCCGATCAACTGGTAAATGTAGTGGATGGACGGGGCAGCATTATTCCCCATCTGTCGCCCAAAACCGTCAGCAGAGAAGCTGAGAGTCTGGATGTGGTTACAACCATTGACCGCCGGATTCAGTTGATTGCCGAAGAAGCTGCCAATCGGGGCATGAAAACAGGTGCGGTGGTAGTTTTGGATATAGCCTCCCGGGATATTTTGGCTATGGTAAGCCGTCCCACCTATAACCCTTATGATTCCTTAAGCTATGATTCACCTGATAACCAGGGCCAACATTTGAATCGGGCCTTAACTCCCTTTTATCCCGGATCACTGTTTAAGATTGCAGTGGCTTCGGCAGCTCTGAACAGCCATGTCCTTACACCGGAGGAGCAGTTCTTTTGTCCAGGTTATTACCGGTTTTCAGACAGACTGAGTATTGCTTGCTGGAAGGAAGGCGGGCATGGCACAATTTCGGTGGCCCGGGCCCTGGCGGAAAGCTGTAATTCGGCTTTTATTGAGATTGGTTTGAGATTAGGACGGGCCCGGCTCCTGGAGTTTTGCCATGGGGCAGGATTCTTTTTCCAGGATATCATAGGTTATTCAGGTGCGCAGCAGGGAAGTAAGCTGACCATCGATTATGGAGAGGCGGCTTTGGGAAATGCCTCTTTGGGACAACAGGGAGTAATGATGACACCTCTTCAGGTGGCGAATATGGTGGCAACCGTAGCTGATGACGGAGTTTTTAAACAACCGCGCCTGGTTAAAGGTATCAGCCGGGGAGACTTTTTTACCGAGCAGTTTGATTCTGGCCCGGGCCAACAGGTTATGGAACCCGGAGCAGCTCGACTCTTACAGGAATACCTGCGAATGGCTGCCACTACTGGTACCGGACGCTCGGCTGATCTTCCTGATGCTGGCAGTGCCGGTAAGACGGCCACCAGCCAGACAGGACGACGGGACGAGTCGGGACAAGAGGTATTAGATACCTGGTTCGCAGGGTATTTTCCGGCAGATGATCCTCAGTGGGTGATAGCCGTCCTGGTTGAACACGGTCAAAGTGGCGGCTACAATGCTGCACCGGTATTTAAGGAAATAGCTCAGGGGATTTTGGGAAGTGAGGCAGGCGGGAGCCAAATCTTGTTAAGAGATTTGTGCTCCTCGCTTGGTTCGACGTGGAGCGTCGAACTTCCTTAATTCCTTATTCCCTAAAAACCCCCAAGGGAAACGAAGACGCAGATGGACACAGATTATTTTGATTGACGCAGATGGGGAACGGTGGGAGAATTCGCCTTCCGCCTCACTCCTAACTCCTTACACCTATCTCACGTTTCCCATCTTTACGGAATATAGTTCATTTGCTTGGCTTCGAAGCGAAGCTGATCTCGGAAATCGGGGTGGGCTATGTTGATTAATTCCTCTACTCGCTTGCGGATATGCTGGCCTTTCAGGGTGGCGATTCCGTATTCGGTGACTACATGGTCCACATCGGTACGGGGAACTGTGACGGTGCCGCCGTCTGACAGACGTGGTACTATTCGGGAATGGGGAGTGCCCTGTTTGTCAGTATAAGTGGAGTAAAGGGTGAGAAATGACTTGCCGCCTCGGGAACGGGCTGCTCCCTGGACAAAATCCAGCTGGCCCCCAGTTCCTGAGTAGGGACGATAACCGATGGCTTCAGAATTGCATTGTCCGCCCAAGTCTACCTCCAGGGTAGAGTTTACTGATACCACTTTATCATTGCGGGCTATAACCGCCGGGTTATTTACATAAGTGGCTGAAAGCATTTCTATCATGGGATTGTTGTTGACAAAATCGTACAATTTCTGAGAGCCCAGAATAAATGTGGCTATGAAGCGGTAAGGGTAGAAATTTTTCCGGGCGCAAGTAATTGCACCCGCTTCATAAAGATCCATCATGGCATCCACCATCATCTCCGTGTGTACTCCCAGATTCTTTTTATCCTTGAGGAACCTGGCCACAGCATTGGGTATCCGGCCAATTCCTAATTGCAGACAGGATCCGTCTTCTACTTTTTCGGCAATATAGCGGCCGATAGTCTCATCGATAGGCTGAACTCCGTTGTCGGCAAGACAGTGGAGAGGCTGATGGTTTTCAATTACAGCACTGACTTCAGATATATGATACTGATTGTTTCCAAAAGTGCGGGGCATATGTTCATTGACTTCGAGAATCAGGTGATGCCGATTGGGATGGACCTTGGCAGATTCCCAGGCATAGTCACAATTGGTTCCCGTGCTGAAGAAGCCATGCTCATCCATGGGTGCTACCTGATGGACTACGGTGCAGGGTGAGGGATTCAACAATACTGCCCGGACGAATTCCGATAGCCGCAGAGGGCTGAAGGTAAAAACTCCTTCCTGGGTTCCTTTGCGTACATGTTCCCCGATAAAACTATTAATAATCAACATCTTATCGGCCAGATCGAAGTCGTAGATACTGCTGGCCCTGGCATTTAGTCCTCCCCAAAGTTGGATATCCCCAATATCGCTGTTGTTTAATCGGGAAGCCAGAGCTTCCATGAGGGCGGGAGGAATTCCATTGGAGAAGGGGATGACGATGGAATCTCCAGAGCTGATTAGCTTAACTGCATCTTGGGGAGTAGTTAATTTTGAGTTATACGAATCTTGCCATCGGTTCAGCATGTCAATCCACCTCGTACAAAAAATGTTGAAAAAATCTTATAAATGTATCAACGGTACAGAGGTCTGTAAAATGGACCGCTGATACATTATATTTTCAACAGCGCAGAAGGATACTCCTTTTTTGCAATTCGAAATACTTAGTCTTATTGGATTGATGATGCATAGCTGGCAGGATCAATGAAAAAGCCCGGGGTTTTTAAGGCCCGGGCGGGGATGGACAGAATGTATTTCTTTACTAGCTTGTTCGGGCTTTACTGTCCATAAGAGACATTAGCAGTAAGAGTGAATTATTTAGATGGTTCAGCAACTCCAGGGCTTTATCTTTGTTCTTCATTTGGGTGGAAAGAGACACATTGAGGCTATCGTCTTTGATGACATAACCAATTCCGTAACCATCTTCTACCACAGGGCCAAATCCAAACAGGCGGATGCTTTCATAAGCAACCCCGCTTGTGCTGAAATAGTCATGGGTCAGCAGTTTATATCCCGGTGAATCATAAAGGCTGGGCGACTTGAGAATCCCCAACTCTTCGCCGTATTTTTCAAACATTTTGTAAAGGCCGAACATATGCCTTTCAATCCCTAAGCCGATTTGACATTGGGTAAGTCTTTCCACATGTACATTTTGAGCATTAATGAAAAGCTCTCTGACAATATCGTCAGAAAAGTTTTCTGAACATAGTTCTATGGCGAGTTTCTTTACATCCTCATTTACTGGTCTGGCACACTCGGTGCGGCAGTTTTTAAAGCTTCTTATGGATACAGACTCGTAGGTGCTCCTTAATCTCCCGAAGGTTTTGTACTGAGCGATTTGCAGCGCAATATGGAAAAATGCGTCCGGGCTCATCTTTAGCTTTCTTATAACAGTTTTTCCGAAGCTTTCGAATTTCAGATTATTGACGTATAGGTTGTCGGCAAACTCCTGGTGCCGGTTTAGTTGATCCTTGAGACCAAGCTTAATCTCGTCAGACAGATTCCACTGGAGTTCCTCCGGCAGAGATGTACTGACCAGATCAATTTTCTCATTTTCTTCTGCAGCGATCCTTCTCATTGCCCGATCTATAATACTAAACCAGGGTGTTGCATCAGCTCCGGTGTGTTCATTATTAATGCCAATATTAAGGTCTTCGGACAGAATGATTTGAGAATTTTTATCAAAATATCGATTTTTGCCATCTGAGAGAAGCACTGTTCTCTGAAAATCTTCCAAGCTATTCGCAGGGGGATCGATGCAAAGAGCAAATACGGCCGTATTGATAGCCTCCAGGCTGTTTTGATTGGTACTGTCCATGGCGATGGCTTTATATAGCTTGGCAGCAGAATTTCTGGTGGCCGTAGTAAGAGCACCTGCGTCATTGCCACGGTCTTCAATATCTGCATCAATGATGCTTTGGATCTTTGATGCCAGAGCAGCAACAGACAGAATGTTTCCCTCAGAATCGGAAGTTATCAGTTTATATAGATTGTTTTTGTAATATACAATGATATGGTGATGTCGGGAAAAGGGATAAGTAATATAGATATCTTTCTCATATTCGGGTAATCGCACTGATTTTAAAATATGATTATATTGATTCATACACAAGGGGCGATCTTTGACAACTTCGGGTTCAAAGCTTTGTGTTCCCACATCAACATAGGCATTCAGAATTTCGTATATGAATTTTGCTGCAAATATCGGTACTGTATATCCGGAGGATTTTAAATGAGCATTCTCCAGAATTGAATAATAGTTTTTATTGGATACCAATTGGTCCCGGTATTCCAAATACATTTCATTCCAGAGAGGGTCCAGCCAACTGGTGTCCAATTCCTGGGATAATTTGATTAGTTTATTTTGTAGTTTTTCA
>ERZ764778.1401-NODE-1401-length-24742-cov-20.594523_pt1 | contig 24742 bp, 13 predicted proteins | sample MGYA00374951_ERZ764778 | MGnify/ENA primary metagenome ERZ764778 (study PRJEB28918, sample SAMN05720193) | bioreactor metagenome | isolation source: Anaerobic biogas reactor | place: USA:Washington, USA | collected 2015-08-08 ...
GCAGTTATGACTATCGGCCGTTCCTCTCCGGCAACGACGAGACCGTCTCGATCAATAGCCCTGCCGCCGGCACGTGGTTTATCATGCTTCGGGGCGGCAGCGCGTATTCCGGCGTGACGCTCGTGGCGACCTATGGAGACGTGTTCATCCTCGAAGACGGCGTTCCGGTCACCGACATCTCCGGCGTTCTCGGCAGCGAGACGATCTACCGGATCGACGTCCCGACCGGCCAGTCCACTTTGGAGATCGTGATCGCTGGCGGCACCGGCGAGTGCGATCTCTACATTCGATGGGGCGCCGCGCCCACGACGTCGAACTGGGATTACCGACCCTATGTGACGGGCAACAACGAGACGGTGACCATCAGCAATCCCCAGAGCGGAGCGTGGTACATCATGCTGCGGGGCCGGACGGCCTATAGCGGCGTAACGCTCAAGGCCGACTACTGGTTTGTTGGGACAGTGACCCTCCTGGACAACGGCGTGCCCGTAACCGGGATCTCCGGGTCCGAAGGCAGCGAGAGGTTCTATCGCATCATCGTGCCGACCGGCCAGGCGAAGCTCGAGATCCAGATGTATGGCGGCACGGGCGACGCCGATCTGTACATCAAGAGGGAGGCCCCTCCGACCACGACGGAATACGACTACCGTCCCTTCGCGATCGGTAACAATGAAGCCATCACGCTCGACAACCCGACCGGCGGCAACTGGCTGATCATGATCCGAGGCTATCAGGCCTACGCGAATGTCACGCTCGTGGCCACCTTCGGCAGCGGCACGATTCCCGATCCTGTGACGGCCCTGAGCAACGGGGTTCCCGTCACCGGATTGGCGGGCGGCGCCGGTAGCGAGGTCTACTACAAGATCGACGTGCCGGCCGGGCAGGCCAGCCTGGAAATCGCCACCTCCGGCGGCACCGGCGACCTGGACCTGTATGTCCGCCGGGGTGACAAGCCCACGACGACGCAGTGGGACTATCGTCCGTACCTGATCGGCAACAACGAAACGGTGACGATCAACAACCCGACGGCCGGCACCTACTTCATCATGCTTCGAGGCTATCAGGCCTACACGGGTGTGACTCTTGTCGCAACACACGTGCCTTTGGCCGACCCGGTTGTCGCGCTGGATAACGCAGTCCCGGTTCCGGGTCTGTCCGGTGCGGCGGGCAGCGAGAAGTTCTATGCGATCGTGGTCCCGGCCAGTCAGGACTTCCTGAACATCTCGATCTCCGGCGGCACCGGCGACTGCGACCTCTACGTCAAGAGAGGCGCCAAGCCCACCGCGACGAGCTATGACTACCGGCCGTATCTCGTCGGCAACAACGAGAGCGTTGCGGTCGCCAGTCCCGCTGAAGCGACCTGGTATATCATGCTCCGGGCGCACCAGGCGTATGCGGGTGTGACTCTGCTGGCCTCCTACGGGGCGATCGGCGTCGGCAACGATTTCAGCGGAGACCCGAACTGCGTGGCCCTGTGGCGTTTTGAAGACGACCAGGTGGTCACCGATTCGATCGGCACGAACATCCTGACGACCTATGGGGTGCAGGCCGAGACCATCGAATTCAAGGAAGGCGACGCTTCTGCGAGATTCCGTTCGACCGAGTCGGACTGGATGAGTATCAACGACAACAGTCTGTCCCAGGGGTTCCCGACTCGCAGCGGCGATTCCAATGTGCAGATGTCGATCTGCTTCTGGATGAGGGCGGCGAGTTTCTCCTATGAGAACACCATTATCGCCAAATACCTGATCGCCACCGGCGATCGGTCCTGGCGAATATTCGCCGGCAATCAGGGCCTGACGATGGGCGCGTTGAAGGTCGGCTTGGGCACGGACAGCGGCTCCCGCTTCGAGACCTATACGTTCGATGCGTCCAGTCAGCTCCTGGCGCTGAACCAGTGGTATCATGTGGCCTTCACATACCGCAATTCGGATCGCCGATACCACGTGAGAGTCTGGGACGCGACGGCGGATGCACTGCGATTCGACGCCGTTGGGACGATGGGTTCGTCGCTGGCAGTCAACAACGCCCCGTTGACCCTGGGCAACCTGCCCCTGGAATCGAGGCATTACGACGGTCTGCTCGACGAAGTGGTGGTCTTCAAGGACGTCCTGACGGTGGCCGAAATCGACCGCATCCGCCAGGGCGCCTACGGACAGCCGTAGGACGCGTTGTCCTGTATTTGACCTGTGGCCGGGGGGCGTCGCTGGGGGGCGCCCTCCGGTTTTCTTTTTCTGCCCGCGTGACTATGGCTGCGGGGCGATATGGTGGTCGTGGGGTTTGACTCCCTTTCTGTTGCCACCGAAGCCGATGGGTTTCGGATCGTAGTCTCCGATGATCTGCACCTTGCCCTCCGACGCGATCTTGTCCCCCAGGCCGAGTGACCAGTAACACGCGTTGACCATCAGCCGGCGGAAGTCCTCGTCGTGGAAGTCGCCGGCGTGTCCCATCGTGGTCGTGAAGACCCTGGCGGTCTTGCCGCTGTCGCCGCTGTAGGTCTTGGTCCAGGCCACCGGCACGGGCTTCTTGTCTTCGTTCACCTTGTCGGCAGGGTCCATGCCGACGAGGACGTACCCCATGATGACGGGCGTGCAGTCGCCGTGCAGGGTCGTCAGCCCGTAGACGTCCGACGGGCCCCAGATCTCTCCGACGCCACGGACGATCGGGTGGTTCGCCATGCCCTCGGCGATGAGTCCTCGCGTGCTCTCCTTGTTGTGGACGCCATAATGGTTGACCCACGTCTCGCCCAGCACCTGGCGACCGTAGCCGCCTCGGAAGCGCTCGTCACCGTTGTCCCAGCTATGTTTGGCGTAGGGGCTGTTCTTGTTCTTGCGATAGTAGAACGGGTGGGTCGCGGTGCGCAGCGCGATGATGGGCCGGCCCGAGTTGGTGTAGTCGATGATGTGCTTCATCTGCTCGTCGGGCAACTCGCGGAACCGCGTGAACAACACCATCAGATCGGCGTCGACCAAGGCCTCCAGGCCGGGGATGTTGTCGCCGATCACGGGGTCGATTTCGCCGGTCTCCTCGTTGATGGCGAACAGCACGGTGCACGTGAAACCGTGATGGACCGCCAGGATCTTGGCGAGCATGGGCATCGACTCTTCCGAGCGGTACTCCTCGTCGCCGGTGACGAAGACGATGTGTTTGCCCTGGCCGGGACCGGCTTTGCCCTCGAACGTGATCCAGCGCGGGTCCGAGGCGAAGAGGGGACTTGATTGGGCCGCGAACAGGGCGATCAACGTTGCCCACAGGCATCTCTGGGGGGTGGTCATATCGAAACCTCCTTTCATCAGGTGCGATTTTTGGGGGTGATTATAGCATCGTGTATGGCGGCGTGCACGGTTTATGTTGCCTGGATTGTCGAACGAGCGTCTCTCTCGGGCCTGCAAACCACGTGTGAAAAAGGTTGACAGGTGTGGGCGGCGCCTGTAGAAGGGACACGAATCCGCATTGAGAGATGCGGCCCCATTCGGATGACGCATCCGGCCTGTGACCCGGTCGGATGCTTAGGCCAGGAGCCGGAACACGATGGCTATCATCACCAACTCTTTTCGGGGGCACCCATGAAGACAGGAATCAATCTCTTACTCTGGACACCGTTCGTCACCGAAGAGCACTTTGGCATTCTGGAGAAGCTCAAGGCCACCGGTTACGACGGGGCGGAAATCCCGCTCTTCGGCGGCGACGTCGCGCACTACAGAAAGGTCGGCAAAGCGCTGGCGGACAACGGTTTGAAGTCCACCGCATGTACGGTGATGCCCGACGAGCAACACAATCCGATCAGTGCTGACCCCAAGCATCGTCAGGGAGGTATCGATTACCTCAAGTGGGCCATCGATTGTTGTGAGGCTTTCGGCGGCGAGGTCCTGTGTGGGCCGATGTATCAGCCCTTGGGCGGGAAGTTCTTCAGTGGCAAAGGCCCGACGCAAGAGGAGAAGGAGCGAGCGGTCGAGGTCCATCGCCAGGTGGCTGCCCATGCCCAGAAGGCAGGCGTGGTGCTGGCGATCGAGTGCCTGAACCGCTTTGAGTGCTATTTTCTCAACGTTCTTGACGACGGCGCCGCCCACGCCCGGAAGGTGGGCCATCCTTCTTTCGGCGTGATGTACGATTCCTTCCACGCGAACGTCGAAGAGAAAGACCCGGTCGGCTGCATCACGAAGAACCTGGATATGATCCGTCACGTCCATATCTCGGAAAACGACCGGGGGACGCCGGGCAAGGGACACGTGCCGTTCGATCGGATTCTCAAGGCGTTGCGGGCCGGCGGGTACGACCAGTGGCTGACGATCGAAGCCTTCGGGACGAGCCTGCCGGAACTGGCGGCGACCACGTGCGTCTGGCGCGACCTGTCGGCCAGCCCCGAAGAGTGCTACCAGTTCGGCTACAAGACGATCGTGGACAACTGGCAGGCCGCGGCCTGACGACGGATGTGACCATCAGGGAATGCTACGGAGCCGGAAAGGAGCCAAGAAATGAGTTCGGATACCTTCCCCAAACTTCACAATGCCATGTGGCCCGGATTGGTCGGCAAGGGCGATGGTCCCGGCCAGGAGCCGCCGATCAGTCTCGAACGGATGCTCGAATTGACCGCGGGCGCCCAAGTGAACGGCCAGAAATTCGACGGGGTCGATTGTTTTCTCTTCCTGCCGCACACCGATCCCAACGCCAGCGACGATGAACTGAAAAAGATCGCCGACCTGATTGCCGGATACGGTTTCAACGTCGGCTCGCTCGTTGCTCCCATCTGGCCCGGCACGGTGGGTGACACCGCGATGGGCGACGCCGCGGCCCGCAAGAAGTTCTGCGACGCTGTAAAGGTGGCCTGCCGAATCGCCGGCGCGTTCAACGAGCACGGCGTGCGCAAGTACGGCGTCATCCGGATCGACTCGGCCGACGGCAATGTCGAGAAATGGAGCAAGGACCCCAAGGCGAACACGGCGGCCATCGCCGAGACGTTCCGTGAAGCCGCCAAAATTGCCGCCGACCACGGCGAGCGCCTGGCGGCGGAGGGCGAGATCTGCTGGGCCGGCATGCACAGTTGGAAGGCCATGCTCGATCTGCTCGAAGCGGTGGGAATGCCCGAGACCTTTGGCTTCCAGGCGGACATGGCGCATACGTATTTGTATCTGATGGGCTACAACGCGCCGGAAGCGGCGCTGCTGAAACCCGGCTATTCCGAGGACGAGTTCTACGCCGCCTATGAGAAGATGGTCGATAAGCTGCGGCCCTGGACCATTGACTTCCACGTCGCGCAGAACGACGGCGAGGTGCGCGGCGCCGGCACGCACGACAAGACGGGAAAGCACTGCCAGGCCGACGACCCCAAGGGCAAGCTGGACATCGTTCGTTGCGCGGGCTATTGGCTCAGGGACGCCCCGAAGCGTGGCATCAAGCACATCTGTTGGGACGGTTGCATGTTCCCCAATGCCGTGCTCGAAACGCAAGGCACCTGGAACGCGATTCTCGACGCGATGCTCAAGGTGCGCGCCGCGCACGGATGGACCGCTTAGAACGTCTGGTGGGCACGGCCCACCCTGCGATCAGGATTTTGGATAAGGAATCACAGCCATGACCAAACCACTGAATGTTGGCATAATCGGCTACGGTTTTATGGGCCGCACCCACTCGAACGCTTACCGCAAGGCTCCGAATTTCTTCGATCTTCCGTACAAACCCGTCCTCAAGACCATCTGTGGGCTGGAGGCAAAAGAGGCGAAGGCCTTTGCCGATCGGTGGGGCTATGAATCATACGTGACCGACTGGCGCAAGGTGATCGACGACAAGAGCATCGACGTCGTCGACATCTGTGTGCCGAATAACTACCACGCGGAGATCGCCATCGCCGCCGCCCAGGCGGGCAAGGCGATTTGTTGCGAGAAGCCCCTGGCGTTGAACGTGGCACAGGCCGAGGAGATGGTCGCAGCGGTAGAGAAGGCCGGGGTGCCCAACCTGGCGTCATTCAACTACCGCCGCGTGCCGGCGGTGACGCTGGCCAAGAAGCTTATCGATGAAGGACGTCTGGGCAAGATCTTCCACTATCGAGCCAACTTCCTTCAGGATTGGACGATCTCGGCGCAGGTGCCGCAGGGCGGCATGGCCACGTGGCGGCTGGACGTCAAAGCGGCCGGTTCCGGCGTGACCGGCGATCTGCTGGCCCACTGCATCGACACCGCCATGTGGCATAACGGGCCGATCAGCGCCGTTTGCGGTCTGACGGAGACCTTTGTGAAACAGCGCATGCACGCCGAGACCGGCAAGGTCGAGCCGGTGGGCATCGACGACGCGTGTACGTTCTTCTGCCGCTTCGACAACGGCTCGCTGGGCAACTTCGAGGCCAGTCGCTATGCGCGCGGTCACAAGGCCCTCTATACCTTCGAGATCAATGGCGAGCATGCGTCGATTGCGTGGGACCTCCACGACCTGCATCGCCTGAGCTATTTCGATCATCGCGACGATTCCATCGTGCGTGGCTGGCGGTCGGTCCACGTCACCGACGGCGACATGCCGTATATGGACAAGTGGTGGGTGCCCGGATTGCAGATCGGCTACGAGCATTCGTTCGTACATCAGACGGCCGACTTCCTCATGAGCATGGCCGAGGGCAAGCCGGTGGCGCCGTCGTTCCGCGACGCGCTGGCGACGCAGAAGGTCTGCGAGGCCGTGCTTGCCTCCGCCAAGGCCGGCAAGTGGGAAACCATCAAATGAAACGGATCATCGACGGTTGCAGATGGACCGCTGGGCAAGAAGCAACAGTCCATAATCACTACTCAGTAGAAAAGGGTGCTGTCCATGGCGAGTAAAGCAGTTGCAGAGAAAGCCCTCGAGCAAGGGAAAGGTGTTTTGCGCCTGGCGCCGACGTGGGTGCCGCGTTCGTTCTGTGTGCCGGGACGGCGGATCAAGCTGCATCCCGACGACTACTACGCGCTCGGTGGCGAGCGAGGCGGTCTGGATGAGCGATGGTTCAGCTCGACGACGCCAGCCGACAACGGCCCGCTGACCTCGCCCAACGAGGGGCTGAGTTTCGTCGTCTTCGAGGATGGCGCCAAGACCAAGCAGATCCTGCTTCGTGACGCGATCGACGCGTTGAAGGGCCAGGTCATCGGTGACCGTCTCTGGAAACAGTACAAGCGATGGCCGATGTACTCGAAGTTCTTCGACAACAAGGCCGCGTTGCCGCACCATATCCACCATCGCGACGAGCACGCCCAATTGACGGGCCAGCTCGGCAAACCCGAGGCGTACTACTTCCCGCCGCAGGTGAACAACCACGGCGGCGATTTCCCCTACACGTTCTTCGGGCTCTATCCCGGCGTGACCAGGGACCAGGTCCGCAAGGCCCTGGCCGATGCCGCCGAGGGCAGGGACAACGCCATCACGGCCCTGGCGCCCGCCTATCGACTGAGCCCCGGGACCGGTTGGGATGTTCCTCCCGGTGTTCTTCATGCCCCCGGCAGCCTCTGCACATACGAGCCGCAAAAGGCCTCGGACGTCTTCGCCATGTACGAGAATGTCACTCACGATCAGGTCGTGCCCAAAGAGCTGCTGTGGAAAGACACGCCCAAAAGCAAGAGCGGCGATGTCGATTGGCTGCTTTCGGTCATCGACTGGGACCTGAACGTCGATCCGGACTTCGCGAAGAACCGCTTCATGCAGCCGGTGCCGGTACGCCCGGTCAAGGAAATGCAGGCCGCCGGCTATATCGAGAACTGGATCTGCTACAAGTCCACCGCCTTCAGCGCCAAGGAGCTGACCGTTCTGCCCGGACGCACCGTGACGATCAAGGACAGCGGCGCCTATGGGATGATTATGATGCAGGGGCACGGCAAGATGGGCGTCTGGGACATCGAGACGCCCACGATGATCCGCTTCGGTCAGTTGACCCATGACGAGTATTTCGTCACGGAAACGGCGGCAAGAGAGGGCGTCAAGATCACCAACCCGTCGAAGACCGACCCGATCGTGATGCTCAAGCATTTTGGTCCCGACAATCCCGATCTGACCGTGAATTAGTGCGGGGCGGTTCGCGACCCACGCAGGGGCGCGCCCGGCCTGCCGTATCGATTAGGAGCCAGTCATGTCGCAGAGCAAATCAAGCCTGTCCCGCCGTGCATTCCTCGGACGCACGGCGGCCTTGGCGGCGGTGCCGTATATCGTTCCGGCGTCGGTATTCGGACGCAACGGCGCCGTCCCGCCCAGCGAGCGCATCATTTTGGGGGGTATCGGCCTCGGCGGTCGCGGCACCGGCGTGATGAACTGGATGTTGCCCGAGAAGGACGTGCAGTTCGTCGCCATCTGCGACCCGCAGCGGCAGCGGCGCCAGCGCATCAAGGAGATCGTCGACGCGCGTTACGGCAACAAGGACTGCATGATGTATCACGACATCCGCGAGTTTCTGGCGACGCGCACAGACATCGACGCCGTGCTGATCGCCACGGGCGATCGCTGGCATGCCCTGGCCTCAATCTACGCCATGCGGGCGGGCAAGGACGTATACTCGGAGAAACCGTCGGCCATGACGATCCAGGAAGGTCAGGCGGTCGTCGATACCGCCCGTCGATACGGGCGCGTCTACCAGAGCGGGATTCAGCGGCTCAGCGAGGGCAATTTCACGTTCGCCAACGAATTGCTCCGGCTGGGGTATCTCGGCGAGATCCACACCGTCCGGGCACACATCGCCCCGTGGGATGCGGCGGAGATGCGACACGATTGGCTGCCGGAACAACCCCTGCCGCCCAAGGACGAGGTGGATTGGGATGCCTGGCTGGGTCCGTGTCCGTGGCGGCCGTACAACGTCGCCTATACCCAGGGGCAGTGGCGCAATCACTACGACTTCCACACGAGTTGCATCGGCGAATGGGGCGCCCACACGTTCGCCCAGTGCCAAGTGGCGCTGGATCTGTGGAAGACCTCGCCCGTCGAGTACGGATACGTTGCGAACGACAGCGGCGACGGCATGGTCATGCGGTTTGCCAATGGCATCAAGATGGTGCTCGAACGCGACATGGATCAGAAGATCTGGCATGGTTCCTGCGGCGTGCGTTATGAAGGCACCAAGGGCTGGGTGGCCATCGCCGACGGCTATCCGCGATGCGAAGTGTCCAACCCGGCCTGGCACAGCGACTTCCAGAAGCTGGTCGAGGATTACGTCGCGCGTACCCAGCGGCCGATGAGCCACGTTCGTAACCTCTTCAACTGCATCAAGTCACGCCGACAGACCGTGGCCAACCCGGTCATGATGCATCGGTCCATGTCTACGGTCCATGCGGCCAACATCTCGATGTGGCTCAAACGGGACCTGCGGTACGATCCGGTCAAAGAGGAGTTCGTCAACGACGACGAAGCCAATCGATTCCGTTCGCGCGCGATGCGGGAACCCTGGACCATCTGAGAGCCTTACTTATGCTGGAAGGAAATCGACCCATGTTCAAGTCAAGAATATGCGTCTTCGCGATGATCGTCATGTTGTTGGCCGGCCTGGCTCCAACGTGGGCGCAGACCGTCGCTTCGAAATCGGACGAGGGCAAGCTGATCGCGACGCTGACGTCGCCGGACGCCTCTCGCAAGGACAAGGCCGACGCCTGTCGGCAGTTGTCCATCATCGGGACAAAGGCGGCCATCGCACCGCTGGCGTCGCTGTTGGGCGACCCGGAGATGTCGCACATGGCCCGCTATGCACTGGAGCCGATCGACGATCCTGCGGTGAATCGGGCCTTTCGCGATGCGCTGGGCAAGCTCAGCGGCAAGCCGTTGATCGGCGTGATCGCCAGCATCGGCGTCCGGCGCGACGCCGAGGCGATCGAGCCATTGACCAAGATGCTCATGGACGGTCAGGCGGGTCCTCTGGCCATGGCCGCGGCGGTCCGGACACTGGGCCTGATCGGTACGGTCGGTGCGGCACAGGTCCTGACGGTGAGCCTGGACCACGCGCCGCCGGAGGGCATGCTCGATGTGTACGAGGGTCTGTTCCGCTGCGCCGAAAGGCTCGCCGCCGAAGGCCACGGCGAAGAGGCCGCGGCGATCTACGCGCGGCTGCGCCAAGTGAAGGAGCCGCATCAGGTTCGAGCCGGGGCGCTGCGCGGCGCCATTCTCATGCGTCGCGGCCGCGAGCGTGCGGCGCTGATCCGCGAGTATCTGCGCAGCGATGACTACGTGTTGTTCGCCGCCGCATGTAAGACCGCCCTGGATCTGCCGGCCTCCGGAGTTACGCGTGCGCTGACCGAATCGTTGTCGCAGTTGCCCGCCGACAACCAGATCCTGGTGATTCAGACGCTCGGCAAGCGGGGTGATGTTGCGTCGTTGCCGACGTTGTTCGCCGCCGCTAAAACCGGACCGACTGAGGTGCGCCTGGCAGCGATCAAGGCCATGCCGGAGATCGCTGAGGCCTCGGTGGTGCCTGTTCTGGCGGGCCTGATGGCCGATACGGACGGGCGAATCGCACAGACCGCGAAGGAGAGCCTGGCCTCTCTGCAGGGCCCGGAAGTCGACCAGGTCGTGATGACGATGTTCCAGAGCCCTGAGATGGACCAGCGGCAGGTGGCACTTGAGTTGATCGGACGTCGCCGGATGACGCAGGCGGTGCCTGTCCTGCTCCAGGCAGCCGGTGGTGCGGAAGGCAGGCTTCGTCCCGCCATCATTCGGATGGTCGGTGAACTGGGCGGTCCGGACCGCCTGCCGGCACTGCTGACGCTGCTCGATGAGCTGGAGTCGCCGCAGGACCTCGATGCCGCCAGGCAGGCGATGGGCGTCGTCTGTGCAAAGGCGGACGATTCGCAGGCCGCAAGCGACATGCTGGTCGATCGTCTTGGCCGATCCAAATCGTCGCAGAAGATCGTCTTGGTACGCGTCCTGAGCGGCGTGGGTGGCCCCACGGCCCTGGCGGCGGTCCGTCGAGCGGTCGACGATCCCGACGCCGATGTGCGCGCTGCTGCCATCCGCGCGTTGGGAACGTGGAAGACGACCGATGCTGCCCCCGAGTTGCTGGCTCTGGCCCAATCCGCTGACAACGCCACCGAGAAGATGCTGGCGCTGCGATCGTATGTTGGGTTTGCCGCCCGGCGCGATCTGCCTGTCGAGGTTCGGCTTTCGATGTGCCGTCAGGCCGCAGGGCTGATCCAGCGGAACGACGAGAAGACACTGCTGCTGGGCACCCTGGGCGGTATCGATTCGGTTGAGGCCTTGGGGCTGATCGAGCCGTATCTGGCCGATTCGGCCACAAAGCAGGAGGCGACGGTCGCGGCCCTGGGGATCGCGGACCGGCTGCTCAGCCACCGCGACGCCGGCCAGTATGCCGCCAAGCTGATCGCACCGCTGGAAAAGGTGGCTCAGGCCGCTCCCAGCGACAATCTGGCCCAGCGAGCCAAGACCCTGCTCGCCCAGGCGCGGACCAAGGCGGGGCAGTGAGACGCCGGTTTCGGTCGCCGGACAATGCCGGGGGCCCGGCCGGACACACACGGCGAGGTCGGTTCTTTTGTCGACGGGGAGATAGAGGATTGCCCATAAGGGGTTGCCCTGCAGCCCCTGTTATGGTATAAAAGTGGTGGTTTCGACGCGCATTTTTTCAGACCTGTCGGCAGGGTGAACCGGCGCGGTGGTGATGAGGGTCCGAAACGCCGGTCATGGCGATGTCGGGAGTCTTGGCGTTGTGCATATGCTGCGGATTCAAAACCAGAGGGGGGAAGTTCATTTCTTGCCGCGGTGCTTGCGGCATCGCGGGTGCTTTCCTTTTGTTTCCAGGTTGCGGGGGCTTCTGCGCGCGGAAAGGAGGTGACTGAGCGGGGATCTTGTTTCTCTGAGGCTACCGGGTCTGCCGACCGCGCGGATCGACAGGTTGGCCCCGGATGAACCGATATGGAAGTGAGGCTGGTATGGAGGCTGAAGGGCCAGGCGGGCATCCGGTACCGGGGAGCGAACCGGATTCGGACAGATGCACGTCGTGGTTCTTCTTGTATCGTTGTCGATGGCTTGCAGTGGCTCCGTAGGAGTCCAGAGTCGGCATGCGATCCCACATGAACCGGATTCGGAGGTCGCGATGAAAGTGTGGTGCGGGCATCCTGTCGTCGATGGGCATGGGGGCCGGCGGTGTTTGTCCGCCTGCTGTTTTCCTCGCATCTTCTCACAGATGGACCGATCGAAAGGAGGTGAGCGTGCAGATGTTTTTCGACCCCCTTGGCGATGAAGAGAGTCTCCTGAACAGACATCCTGAGAATGGGTCGTGTGGTTTGGCCGCGTGAAGGGGCGGAATCGCAGAGATGAGGTTGCTTCGGTGTGTGGCCGGAGCGAAGTCTCCTGATGTGACACGGTGAGGATTAGGAGGAACGAAAATGAAAAGGGCATTGTTGCTGTGTGTTATTGTGCTGGCCTATGGCGTATCCGCCATGGCAGCCGATATTGCTTTCTATGTCGGGGCGCCCAATACCGACGGCTGGTATACGGTAGACGCGATGACCACGGACGTCGAGACGATCATCGCCCAAACCGGGAACCTGTTCAAGGATGTCAAGCAGTTCAATGACGATCAGTTTCCGGATTTCGAGGCGTGGGTGCAAGCGAATATGGATGATGGCGAACTGGACATCATCTGGTTGAATGGTTGCATGCCGAGCGTTCTTTACCCATTTCCTAACCTGCAACCCGATGGCTCGCTGGCCGAAGAGTGGCTCAATCATGGAAACATGATCATCAACGTGGGCGACTGGTTCGGATACGTTTCGTATGAGGGGGGGGTTCGAAACAGTGAGAACGGTGGCACCGGCGCGGCCAATATCCTGAACCTCGCGTCGGGCATCATCGTCAGTGCCGACGGTACGACGTTGCCGGTGACGGACGCAGGCAGAGAATACCTGCCCAGCCTCGATGATCCTGCCCCCACTTCCCGGCCCATCGGGCTCAGCGCCGTTGCGGCCCCGTGGGAGGTTGCTGCCGCCTTTGCGCAGAATGCGGCCGGCACACAGGCGGATCCTGTTGTCCTTCACAACACCGAGACGGGCGCGTACGTTGCCTTCATCAATCAGGGTGGTACGGGAAGCTGGCTGACCGATAGAGGCCTGACCTGCTCCGAGCTCATCAGCAACTGGATCGCGACGGTGGTTGGGTTGGGAAATCCGTCCATGGCCTACGACCCCAGTCCGGAAGACGGGGCGGTCGATGTTCCGCGCGATGTGGTATTGAGCTGGATGCCCGGCGAATATGCCGCGACGCACGACATCTATTTCGGCACGTCGTTCGACGATGTCAACACCGCCAGCCGGAGCAATCCGATGGATCTGCTCGTCAGCCAGAACCAGACGGGAACCACGTTCGACCTGCCCGACATCCTCGATTTCGAGACGACGTATTACTGGCGCGTCGATGAGGTCAACGCCGCACCGGACAACACGATCTACAAAGGAACGACCTGGAGCTTCACGGCCGAACCGTTCGCCTATCCGGTGACCAATATCGTTGCCACCAGCAACGGCATCTCGGAAGACCGAACCGGGCCCCAGAACACCGTCAACGGCTCCGGCCTCACCGCCGACGATCAGCACTCGATCGCCAGTGGCGACATGTGGCTGGCCAAGCCCGTCGAGGGCGAGTCTCTGTGGATCCAGTACGAGTTCGATCGTCTCTGCAAGCTCCACCAGATGCTTGTCTGGAACTACAACGAGCAGTTTGAGATGATCCTTGGCTTCGGGCTCAAGGATGTCACCGTCGAGTATTCTCAGGACGGCGCCGAGTGGACCGTGCTCGGGGATGTGCAGTTGAATCAGGCCACCGCCAGCGCAACCTACACAGCCAATACGGCAATCGACTTCGAGGGTGTGGCCGCCCAATTCGTCCGCCTGACCGTCAACAGCGGATGGGGCGGGATGGGCCAGTACGGTCTGAGCGAGGTCCGCTTCATGTACATTCCCGTGCAGGCTCGCGAGCCGCAGCCGGCCGACGGTGCGGCAGATGTCAGCGTCGAGAGCGCGCTGGCCTGGAGAGCCGGGCGCGACGCCGTCTCGCATGAGGTGTATCTCGGCGCCGATCCCGACGCGCTCGAGCCGGCGGCAACCGTTGCCGGCACCAGCTACACCCCCGGCGCGTTGAACCTCGCCACGACGTATTACTGGCAGGTCAATGCGGTGCAGGAGACCGAGTCGTGGGACGGCGCCGTCTGGAGCTTCGCCACGCAGGACTATCTCGTCGTGGACGACTTCGAGAGCTATACCGACGACATCGACGCCGGCGAGGCCATCTTCGATACGTGGCTCGATGGCTGGGTCAACAACACCGGCTCGACGGTGGGCCATCTGAACAGCCCCTTCGCCGAGCAGACGATCGTCCACAGCGGCCGTCAGTCGATGCCGTTGTCCTACGACAACACCGGCATGACCACCGCCGAGGCCGATTACGCGCTGACGGCTGACTGGTCGGCGCACGGCATCCAGAGCCTGTCGCTGTACTTCTACGGCGCCGAGGGCAACACGGGCCAACTGTACGTCAAGATCAACGGGACCAAGGTCGCCTACGACGGTCCCGCCGTCAACCTCACCCGCCCGGGCTGGCAGTTGTGGAGCATCGATCTGTCGCAGATCGGCAACATCAGCAGCGTCCAATCGCTGACGATCGGCGTCGAGGGCGCCGGGGCCAACGGCGTCGTATACATCGACGACGTTCGTCTGTATCCCGAGGTGCTCGATTACAGCTCGCCGGAGATCACCGGCGCAGGCGACGTCGTGCAGGGCGTTCCGAACGACGGCGACTGGCCGGATGCCGAGTATCCGGCTCTGGCGATCGACGACAACGTCAACACGAAGTACCTGCACCGCAAAGGCGGCAGCCAGGCCACGGGCTTCCAGGTGGCGCCCCTGCTCGGTTCGACGGTCGTCACCGGGCTGACCTTCACCACCGCCAACGACGCGCCCACGCGGGACCCGATTACCTTCCGGCTGTCGGGCTCCAACGCGAGCATCGACGGGCCGTACACGCTGATCGCCAGCGGCGACATCGTCGATTTCGCCGGGGCGACCGAGTGGCCGCGGTTTACCAAGACCGTCACGCCGATCGAGTTTGCGAACACGACGGCCTACAGGTACTATGAGATCGTCTTCCCGACCCTTCGCGGGGCCGCGGAGACCCTCATGCAGATCGCCGAAGTGGAATTCCTCGGCACCGTGGCGCCGTAGCACGGACCCGCGATGGGTTCCTGTATGGTCTGAGTATTGACTTGGGGCCTGCGTCTTCCGGACGCAGGCCCCATCCTTTTCACCTGCACCAAGTCGGCGACCAACGATCCGGCCCGTTCGGAGGGCTACGGCTCGGTTCACTTGAGCGGCCGGGCATCTCCAGAGGACCGGGCAGGCCCCTGGACCAGCGTCCAACAGGCGAGGGACGCCGTGCCCGCTCCCCTGAAGACAGATGCCGTTTGTGCCGATAGAAACGTCATGCCTACACAGGATTGTTGTTGCTCTCCAGCCGCAGGTTTGATATGAATGATAAGGCCCTGAATGGCGTTCTGCGGACCTGTTGGAGCCGAGGCGGCTTCGATCAGGATGGCTGCCTCCATGGGCCGGATGAGGAGTCCGCGTCGTTATCGGTCCTGGTTTCTCGTGCCCGAGGTTCCACGTTGCCCGGGCCGAGCCAAGACTTCGGCCGGAGTTGTTGCGGAAGGAAGGAGGTGAACCCAAGTCTGACAGCAGTCCATCTCTGAAGGAAAGATCCAGAAGAATTCCTCGCAACCGGTGTGTGCCGATCCAGGCAGATATCTTGACAGGTACGGCTTCGATCGACTGTTTGAGCGTTCACCCGAAGCAGAAGAAATCTCTTTGATGTGAAGCAGGAGGACGATCATGTGTAAGAAGCTGCGTTATCTGACAGTTGTCACGTTGTTTGTGGCGGTCGCCGCGGGCCCGATTCAGGCCAGCCCGTACATTCGCGCCGCCTATTGGGATGGGAACTACGGTACCGCCTGGGCCGGCGACGGCGTCGCTGTCCGGGACGCCCTGGCGGCGGTAGGATATGAAGTCCTCGATGCGGCGGCACTCAAGGCCTGGATGGACGACCGCATCGCCGACCGCCGACTCAGCGTCGTCGTGATGTGTCGCGACGCCGTGCCGGACACCGTCGCCGAGGCACAGAACACCTCGTGCACGATTCGCCAGTATCTCGACGCCGGTGGCAAGGTGGTCTGGTACTCGGACATCCCGTTCTACTACGTGACCGCCTCCGGTGGAACCAATACGACCTGGGGCGACAACGGCTCAATCAACGTGTTGGGGTTCGGCGGCTCGACCGCGCCCAGAGACGTCGGCGACACCGTGACCATCACCGAAGACGGCCAGAGATGGGGCCTGGTCACCCCGTGGTCTTCGACGCGTCCGACGCTGCCCACGGCATGGCCGAACCTGACCATCCTGGCGGCCAATAACGCCGGCAATGCTTCCGGGTGGGTCGCTCACTACGTCGCGGGCGACACCTTCCGTGGATTCGTTCGCATCGAGGACCACACCGGCGGACCGGTGGACATGCAGAACCTCATCGCCGTAGCAGAATATGCCGAATCGATGAACGCGGCCACGGCGCCCCAGCCTGACAGTGGAGCCAGCGACGTCCGACGCGATGTCGTGTTGAGTTGGGCCGCAGGAGACTCGGCGGTGACACACGACGTGTACTTCGGCGCATCGTTTGACGACGTCAATGCCGCCAGCCGAAGCAACCCGCTGGGCGTGCTGCTCAGTCAGAACCAGACGGGAACGACGTTCGACCTGCCCGATATCCTCGATTTCGAGACGACATACTACTGGCGCATCGACGAGGTCAACGGGGCCCCCGACTTCACGGTCTTCAAGGGCGACGTATGGAGTTTTACTGCCGAGCCGTTTACCTATTCGGTGGCCAATATCACTGCCACCAGCAATGTTGTGTTCGATGAAGGAGCCGGGCCTCAGAACACGATCAACGGTTCCGGTCTGAACGCCAGCGATCAACACTCGACCACCAGCACCGACATGTGGCTGGCCAAGCCGACGGCTGACGAACCTGTGTGGATTCAGTACGAGTTCGACGGTATCTACAAGCTCTACCAGATGCTCGTCTGGAACTACAACGTGCAGTTCGAACTGCTCCTGGGCTTCGGGATCAAGGACGCCACCATTGAGTACTCCGAGAACGGCGTTGACTGGACGACCTTGGGCCAGGTGGAGTTGGCCCGGGCCACGGCCATGGAGACCTATGCTGCCAACACGACGATCGATATGCAGGGCGTGGCCGCCAGATTCGTTCGGCTCCACGTCAACAGCGGCTGGGGCACCATGCCGCAGTACGGCCTGAGTGAAGTCCGCTTCCTGCACATTCCCATCCATGCTCGCGAGCCGCAGCCAGCCGACGGCGCCGTCGGCCTCAGTCCCGCGGTGGAGCTGAGCTGGCGAACGGGACGCGAGGCGGCCGTTCATGAGGTCTACCTGAGCACCAGCAAGTCGGAAGTCGAAAGCGGCACGGCTCTGCTCGACACCATCACCGCGAGCAGTTACGCGCCAACGGGTGTCGAATTCGGATCGCGCTACTACTGGAAGATCGACGAGGTCAATGACGCCGAGGCCGTCAGCACGTGGGCCGGTCCGGTCTGGACCTTCGTCACCCAGGAGTTCGCCATCGTCGAGGGCTTCGAGAGCTATACCGACGACATTGACGCCGGGGAGGCCATCTTCGACACCTGGCTCGACGGCTGGGTGAACGACACTGGCTCGACGGTCGGCTACCTCGAAACCCCGTTCGCCGAGCGGACCATCGTCCAAAGCGGCCGGCAGTCGATGCCGCTGCAGTACGACAACACGACTTCGCCGTTCTACGCGGAGACGGAACGCACCTTCGAGACAATCCAGAACTGGACCGTCAACGGCGCCGACACACTGCGACTGTTTGTCGCCGGACGGGCCCCGGCCTTCCTCGAGACGGCGGCCGGGACGATCCTGATGAATGCGATCGGCACCGACATCTGGAACAACACCGATCAACTCCGTTATGTCTACAGGACGTTGAGCGGCAACGGATCGATCGTCGCCCGCATCGACTACCTGGACAACAGCCCGGATCCCTGGGTCAAGGCCGGGGTCATGGTCCGCCAGAACACGGAGGCCGGCGCCACCAATGCCCTGATCGCGATGACCGGCGGCGACGGAGGCGGCGCAACCTATCAGCACAGGACCACAGCCAACGGTGTATCGGAGTCATGGAACACCTTCACGGATGGACCGTTCGCCCCGCCGTACTGGATCAGAGTGACGCGGGAAGGCAACACGCTTCTCGGGTACACCTCTCCCGACGGCCAGAACTGGACGCAACGCGGCGAGGTGGTCACGATTGCGATGACCGATCCGGTTCTGATCGGTCTGGCGCTGACCAGCCACAATGCGAATCAGGCCACCAGCGCCGAGTTCTCCAACGTCAGCTTCACCGGCAACGTCGGCGGTAGCTGGCAAGTCGCAGAGATCGGCGTCGCGCAACCGGCGGGCAACGGGATCGTGCCCCTGTATGTGGCGGTGGAAGATGCAAGCGGGGGGGTGGCCGTTGTCACCCATCCGGACGAGATGATCGTCGCCAGATCGGGCTGGAGCGAGTGGGCGATCCCATACAGCGATCTGACCGGAGTGGATATGAGCCGGGTTCAGACGATGTACATCGGTCTGGGCGATCGCAACGCGCCGACCGCCGGCGGTTCGGGCCTGATCTACGTCGACGACATCGGCTACGGCAAGCCCTTCGCCGGTACGGAGGGAACTGACGTGACGGCGACGGACGATGTGGTTCAGGGTGTTCCGGACGACGGCGATTGGCCCGCCGCCGAAACGCCCAACCTGGCGATCGACAACGATCCGGCCACCAAGTTCCTGCACTTCAAAGGTGTGACCGAGCCGACCGGCATTCGGGTGACCCCGTCCATCGGTGCCACCGTCGTGACGGGTCTGACCCTGACGACGGCCAACGATGCGCCGGAGCGCGACCCGGTGGCGTTCGAGCTGTACGGTTCAAACGACGGGATCGACGGGCCGTATACGCTGATCGCGACAGGCGACGTGCCGGACTTCGCCGCGGCATCCGCATGGCCTCGGTTCACCAGGAACGCCACGCCCATCGAATTCGACAACGATGTGGCGTACGAGCACTATCAACTGCTGTTCACGGCCGTGCGCGATCCTGGCTCGGCCAACAGCATGCAGATCGCCGAGATCGAGCTGCTCGCTGTCACCGATTAGACGGGGCGGTACACGGCCCACAGGCATGTCTCAGAGGGGCCTGCGTCTTCTTGGCGCAGGCCCTTTCTATTTGGATCGTGCCGCCGCAGAGGGCCCGAAGAGGAGACCGAGCAGGTCGTGCCATTGGGAGAAGTCGGGCACAACGACCTGCGCGCCGGCCTTGATCAGGCGGGTGCGCTTCTCCGGATTGAGACCATAGCGACGAACTTCATCCGAGGCCACGCCGACGGCGATGCCGCCTCGCTTGCGGCATTCGCGCATCTCGACGGGACCGTCACCGACGACGACCAGCTCGGCGCCGGAAAGCCGGTTCTCGGTCATGATTCGATCGATGACCATGCGTTTGGAGTACTTGGTGACATCGCCGACCGCGCCGTAGATGCCACCGTCGAAGAACTCGGCATAGCCCAGCGCGTGGGCCTCTCGGACCACATCGTCGCGATCGGTGCCGCTGGCCAGATAAAGCGTGACACCCCGATTGTGCATTGCCGCCAGAAAGCCGACGGCCCCCTTGACCGTGAAGTCGCTGACGTCGAGCTGGCCGCGTTCGAACCGGGCGATGCGTTGGTTCACCACCTCCATCAGGGCCCGATTGTAGATTTCCTTGTAGCCGAACTTGTCGAGGACCTTGTCGGCCGGGACGATGCCGAACTCCCTGACCATCTCGACGAGCGACTCCATCTGGAGGATCGTTTGAATCCCGGTGGACTGGTCGATGTATTCGAGCACGCATTGTCGCACCTTCTCGTAGAGCGCCATGTCGGCGGTACGGTACTGCTCGCCCAGAATGGCCTCGATCATCACCGGCGCCATCACCTGCTCCCAACCCTGGCGAAGTGTGCTGACCGTGCCGTCGGCGTCAAACACCGCATGCTTGATCCGGCCGAACGGGACTGCCTCGGCGCACAATTCGATGTCGCATCCGTCCAGATAGCGAGCCTTCCGCGGGTCTTCAGCCAGCTCGGGCTGATAGATGTAGTCCGGCGATTTGCCGACCGCGAGGATCTCCTCGCCCGAAGCCGTACCCGTCTGGAACAGCTTCTGGACCGTCACGGCGGCCGCCAGGTTGGCGAACTCGGCCGCTTCAGCGCAAGAGACGCCCGCTCCGAGACACAACGCCAGGGCGCTGGTCACGGTGTCCCCGGCGCCGACCGGATCGAGTTTCTTGAGCAGTTGTATCCCCGGAACCTCATGCAGACCGTCACGATCGACGGTGAGGATGCCTCGCGAGCCACGGGTCAGGAACACGGGCTTGTTGAACTGCTCGTACAGACGATGGGCATAGGTCTTCACATCTTCCAGCGGCAGATCATCGTCCAGGCCGACCTCGACACCATTGAGCGCAGCCGCCTCCCGGTCGTTGGTCTTGCGATAGATGCCCTTGAACTTGCCGCCGTAGTGGCGCGAATCGAGCAGGACGACCTTATCGGGAAACTCAGCGAATAGAGCGTTAACTCGATCAATGAAGCTCTCGTTGGGAATGCTGCCGGGGACCTGCTGATTGACGATCAGGACGTCGGTCGTCTCCAAGGCATGCCGCATGCCGGCCAACAGGGCCTCATCGGTCGCCTCGCTGCGCCGATTGAAGAATCCGAAGTCCATCCGGGGCTGCTCACGTCCCTCCACATACGGCTTGGCGAACGTCACCGTGTCGTAGCCCTCGCCCTGGATCACTAAGGCTGTCGTATTGACGCCCAAGTCGTCCAACTGCCGCCGCAACTCGCGGCCGTAGAGGTCGCCGCCGACGGCTCCAATAACCTGAATGGCCTTCGGCTCCAGCGCCGCGAGGTTGGCCACAACGTTCGAGGCGCCGCCGAGCGAATAGTAATGCCGGGCCACCGCGCGGGCCTGGAGCCCGGTCTCGACCGAGACCTCCGACCCGTTCGGATCGAGAATCCAGTAGGCGTCGAGGCAGAAATCGCCGTAGACGGCGACGCTGACGTTCTTGATACGGCCCAGAATCTCACGGATGCGTTGCTCGTCCATCCTGCCCCTCTCAGAGTCCCTGGAGAATCGCCTGATACAACAGCGGAAATGTCGCCCGCTGGTCGCCCTGCACGTAGAAGCCTCGACCGCCGAAGGCCTGGGGAATCCGCGTCACCACGCTCTTCTGGTCCCGGAAATAGTAGCCCTGCGCCCTTTCGTCGGCCATCTGCTTTGGGTCGTGCCGGCGCAGGTCGAAATCGGCGGTCAGGATGTCACGCGGGACAGCGCCAACGTTGGCGGCCATCGAAGCGGCCTTGAGCAACACCTCCGGCCCGGTGACGGCGCTGCCGATGTTGAGCACAACGCCGCCTTCGGTCAGCTTCGTCACCTCGTGGGTATAGATCAGGAAATCGCGGCCGGAACAACCGCCCTTGGCCTGTCCGTCAAAGCTCGGGTGCTGGTCGATCACGTCGGTCCCGATCCCCACGTGCACCGTGAAGGGAACCTCGTGCCGGTAGCACGCCGCCAGGACGCTCGTCTCGGGGTGGGCGAACGTTCGGGGAGAGCCCTCCGTCGCCGCCAGCACGAGAATCTGCTTGCCGAACGCTTCGTCGCAGATCATCCGGCCGAGCGTCTCGCCGTAGCCCAGCTTCTGCTGGTTACCCACACTCAGCGCTGTGTTGATGTAGGCGAACTCGTAGGCCATGCCGAACTGCCCCTGCCCCAGGGCAGCCGGAACGTTCTCGCTGGTCTGTCCGATCAAGGCCAGCTCGAAATCGTGGATCGTCGTCGCCGCGTTGCCCGCCACCAGCGTGACGAAACGCCGCTCGACGAGGTCGGCCAGCAGTGGACCCAGCCCGTTCTTGATCAGGTGCGCGCCGGTGAAAAGAATGACCGGCTTCTTCGCCCGGCGGGCCGCAACGATCGCCTCCGCCACCGTCTGGATGTCACGCGCCGTCTGTTCGGGCACGTCGAGGTTCAATGCGTCCAGTCCGCCCGGGAAGATCAGATCGTCGAGCGTGACCTTGTTGCTGCGGCCTTCGAGCGGATAGGTCGCGATCCGGCTCGAATCGAACGTCTTGTATCGGCCTGCGTATTCCATCGCGTCGTCCGCTCAGAGGCTCGCCTGCAACTTCTCCAGCCGCCTGATGCACTCGATCATGCAGCGGATCGTGTGGTAGTTGACCTTCCACGAGTGGCTCATGTGCGTCCAGATCGGCTGGCCTTCGCGCGTCGTCAGCGGCCACCATTCGCCGACGGGATGATGGATCATCTTATCGAACACGAAGCGGTGAACGTTCAGGTAGCTCGGCCAGTACTCCGCCGGGCCGAATCGCAGACAGCCTTCGAGCATGCCGATCATCACCTCGGCCTGCTGCCAGAACTCCTTTTCCATGTCGTAGACGCCACCCGCATGGGGCCCTTCGGTATAGACGCCGCCGAACTCGGGATCGATGCCGTTGTCCCGGCCGTGGTCCATCGCCTTCTTGATGATCTTCTCGTAGTCGTCCCAGCCGGAGCCGAGAACGTCGGTCGCGTGGGCCAGCAGCCAGGCGAACTCGACGTTATGCCCGGCCGACGTGTTGTCCTCGGCGTTCGGCTTGGCGCCGCCCTCGGCGAAGCGGTCCCAGCCCCAGACGATGTCGAACTTGATCTGCGGGGCCACCTTCCAGTCCACGGTGAACTGCGGAATCCCCGTGGCGTACTTCGGGTGCAGGATTCGCGTGAACAGCAGGTCGATATCCTCCAGCAAGGTCCGGCGGTGGATGCTCTTGCCGGTGCACTCGTACAGCGTCGTGAACGCCTCCATCAGGTGCATGTGCACGTCGAGCGTCTTGCGGTCGCCCCCCTGCGGTCCGGGCCCGCACAGGTCCCAGTTGCGCTCGAACATCTCGAAGTAGCCGCCATACATGGTGTCGGCCGCGTATTTCTTGACCAGGTCGAACGTCTTCTCGGCGTACTCCTGCCCGCGCGGGTCGCCGGTGGCCAGGGTGTATTCGGCCATCGCGTACATGCCGAAGCTCAGGCCGTACATGATCTTCTTGTCGATGGCCACCTCGCCCTTGCGGTTCGTCGTCCAGTAGAACCCGCCGTGCTGCTTGTCCCAGACCTTCTCGATCAGGAAATCCACGCCGTGCCGGGCGTATTCGGCGCAGCGGCCGCCGCCAAAACCGGCCCGGTGCGCCGCCGACATCGAATAGACCGTCCGCAGTTGGGCCAGCGCCGACTTCTCATCCTCACCCGTGTCCTTGCCGTCCTTGTCGAAATGCGTGATGAACCCGCCGTTGGCGTCGTCCTTGCACCGATCCAGCCAGAACGGCAGCAGCTCCGTCGTGAAATGCTTCTTACACTCGTCCAGACAGGCCGAGACTTGATCGCGGTCGATCCCCATTGCCGATTCCTTTCACCGAGTCGCCGATAGCATCAATACCCGCACTCAATCCCGGGCATTCTATGCCCCCCCGCCACAGCCGTCAACAAGACCTTCGATCACCGCCCGTGAAGGGGTCTATGCGGCTTTCGGGCAAGGTTCATTTCACGCGGCGAGAGCCGTGTGTGGCAGGATGTTTTCATACACACCCTGCGAAAGGGTGCCCTTCGCGTTTGTGGGCGAATGCTCGCAGAGTCCAGCACCCGACTTCTTGTCGCGCCCACCGCCCGTACAAGAGACAAGACCGTCCTGGTTGGCCCTCAGCCCCGCGTGTTCCCAGACAGCCCCCCGCCTTGTCATGCTGAGCGAAGCGCAGCGCAGTCGAAGCATCTGGCCATAGACCATGCATGCACCCCGTTCGCGGCCAGATTCCTCCGCTCCGCTTCGCTCCGGTCGGAATGACAAACCGGGTCCAGCCGCTGCGTTTCAGGCGTGTAGAGAATCCCGACCTGGCCACGCGTACCGAGGGCGTCTCGCCCTCGCCTGACCACCTCGCCCAGCGACTCCACCCACGACCTCCCGCGGGTGACTTCTCGACCCTATGTCGCTACGTGCCAACGGAAGATTCTCACAGCCTTGACGTTATCCCAGGCAGAACAAGAGTTTACAGACACCTTAAAATGCGCATTTTATAGGTAGTTTTGTTGCCGACAAGGCCTCTTTTGTGTATGGTTAATAGAACATATTCACATTCCAATAGCGAGGTAAACCGATGAGCAAACGAACCAAGCCCGAACCGACCGAGAAAGCCGATGCCGAGAAGAAGCCGCCCCGGCCCAAGTGGAAGCCGCCTCGGGTGCCGCCGCCGGACAGCGATATCTGGCCCGAGGAGTATCGGGGCAAGAACTGGAAATCGGTTTACGCGGTTCTGTTCGCGGGCAAGTGCCAGTTGTGCGCCTATTCCTGTCCCCTGTCGAAGTGGCGCCAGGGGGAGGACAAATTCCACGGCGAGCCCCGGCTGCTGCTATGCACGAACCACCCGGCCTGCCCGGGCGAGCTGCACGAGGTCCTGCCCATCGAGACCTGCCGCAATTTCAAACCCAAACGTTGGGGCAGGATCTGCACCAACCCGCCGAAGCGTCGCGCCGTCGAGACCATGAACGAGTGCAACTCCGAGGTCCGCCGGATCCACGTGGGCAAAGGCCTCTTCGCGACCGTCGATGCCGCC